>Ga0114978_10000151_pt1 | contig 57082 bp, 36 predicted proteins | sample S_140212_EF_Meta_FD_87027 | JGI IMG/M metagenome (GOLD analysis project Ga0114978, IMG submission 87027) | Freshwater microbial communities from Lake Simoncouche, Canada to study carbon cycling - S_140212_EF_MetaG | ecosystem: Environmental > Aquatic > Freshwater > Lake | place: Lake...
CCTGAATGGAGATGGGAAGCCTGATCTCGTGGTGGCAAGATCAAATTTTAGTTCTGTTGAGGTCTGGTTGGGGAACGGAGTTGGATCGTTCACCGGGCAAGAATTTATCGTGATCGACGCGCCAAATCTGGTGAGTCCCACAGTCTCAAGCCTCACAAATACCACCGCGATTCTCGGTGGTTTTATCAGTAACAATGGTGGCCAAGTCATTCTTGAGCGTGGTGTGGTTTACGCATTGGCAAGGGTCAATCCGAATCCTCAGCTTGGGGGTTCCGGTGTCGTTCATGTTGCCGCTCTCGGGACAGACATCGGTCAATTCTCTGTCAACTGCTTGAATTTAATTCAAGGAGAGGTTTATGCATTTTCTGCTTACGCAACGATCGCTGCTGGTACACGTTACACTTCGCCGCCTGAAACCTTTGTTCCCGGCCCGGTAATGGTATCGCGGGTAACGGATTCTACGGGCAACATCGTCATACAGACGGGCCACACCCTGTCCACTCCTGTCAGCAGTCTGGCAGTCAATTTTTCAGAAAACATGAATGTGGTCCCCGCAGGGGCCAATAGTGTTCTTAACCCTCGGAACTGGCGCCTACTCCGGTACGGAATTGATGTCAGCAACCAGATCTCAGGGGTCACCTTCGCCCTCGATCCGGTCTCGCTGAAATACATCGCCAATGTCTCTTTTTCGCTTCCGTTGATTCAGGGAGGCTATCAACTGGTTGCCCGCCAGAAAATTCAGGATCTGGCAAGGCGATCGCTGGATGGCGATGCGGATGGGGTCGCTGGGGGGGATTTCCGCATCAATTTTTATGTGGCGAGCGTTATTGGTGGGGTCACGGATATTGGCCCCTGGCTCTATCAGATCGAAGATAAACCGCTCAATGCGGTCGCGTCAGCAACGACCCCCGTCTCATCCTCGCTGCTGGTCTTCGATGCCGATAGCAACAACTGGACCGGTGCGACAATCCAGATTTCCAGCAATTATCACAGCGACCAGGATGTGCTGGCGTTCGTCAACACCTCGAATATTTCCAGCTTGTGGGAACCGTTAACAGGGACCTTATTTCTGTTCGGGATCGATACGGTCTCGAACTATCGCACGGCGCTGCACAATGTGACGTACCACAATTCGAGCATCACCCCGAACACCAGTGTGACCCGAACCATTGAATTTATTACGTCAGACGGTCTGCTGGCGAGTAACGTGATCTCCCGCGACCTAAACGTGACCACCGCCAGCGTTCCTGCCGTGTTGTCGGAAGTATCCGGTACGGGAACATTTTATGAAGGCTATCCGGCAACTCCCCTGATCGCGTACCTGGTGATTTCCGACCCGGATTCCGTCAATCTCGCCAGTGCCAGCATCACATTCACGGGGTGGCAGGGAGAAGATCGCATCGAATTCAATAATATCTTTGCCTTGCAGCATACGTTTGTCGAAGATTTGGTGGCACATACGGCCACCTTCACCATCACCGGGACCGATACGGTGGACCACTATCAGACCTTGCTTCGTTCGGTGATTTACTGGGATGTCACCGGCAATCCGATCACGACGGCACGGGTCGCCAGCGTCTCGGTGAGTGACGGTTCGTCGACCAGCAATGTGGTAACGCGCAGCATGATTGTGAGTGCGAGTAATAGTTTGCCGACATTATGGGCTCTCGAATCGACACCGCTGGCCTATAAAGCGAATGATCCCGCCTTTCCCCCTCAGTCTCTTTCGTCGACATTGATGGTTGGTGATCCCGACAGTAACAACCTGACAAAAGCGACCGTTCAAATCACGGCGGGATACCAAAATAATGCCTCTAACAATGATGTTTTGTCATTTGTGAATCAAAACGGCATCACAGGCGCCTTTGATGCGAGTACCGGCACACTGACGCTCACAGGGACCAGTTCGGTGAGTAACTACCGGACTGCATTGCGAAGTGTGATGTTCAGCTCATCCGGACCTTCGGTCAGTACCGCCAATCGAACATTAATGATCACCGTCACGGATGATTTTACCCCCCCCGCAGTCAGTCTTTCGACCACTCGGACGGTGACGGTTTCGACGATTAACACCCCACCCGCGCTCACTGGAATTCCCGCCGCAGGGCTATCGTATGTCCGCGGGGCGGTTGCGGTCGCAGTCGCTTCGAATGCCGTGATTCTAGACGCCGACAGTATCAATCTGATGGGGGCAACGGTGCAGATTACAGGAAATGATCAGGCCGCCCTGGACGTGTTGTTGGCCAGCACCGGCCTAGGGATTATCAATTCCTTTGCCACAAACACTGGTACGCTGACGTTGTCAGGCATTTCGTCACTCGCCAATTACCTGACGATTTTGCGTTCGGTCACGTTCAGAACGACGATCGCGGCTAACACGCTGTCCCGCACACTGACGTTTACATTGAACGATGGTCTGGCATCGAGTTCCTCGGTGACACGTATTGTTGCGTTGAGTTGATGGCGACATTAGAGCATCACCCACGCGCAAACTTGGTTGACCGATTTAGAGAGTGGAATCGGCTTCCTCTTTCTTCCAATGAAGTTTCAGCCAGGCGAACGCAAGATCGCGATTTTTCTTGACGGCGTAATCAGAGAGATCCAGGCTGCTTGCTACTCCAGGTCGCATGCATCCCGAGCTGTCGTGCGGTGCGTTACCCCGGTTATAATCCGATACTGGCTGCCAAATGTCGATACCAAACTCTCTGACTGGTATCCGTACGCAGCACGCAGACAAGCATTTAAACCGACACGAGGTGAGGAATTGATCAATCGCAAGTCCATCATGATCCTGATGTGCATGCTATTACTCGGGACCCCTGCCGCAGCCGCACTGCCACGTGTGGAACCGGACGCGGTCGGTCTGGATGCGATCAAGCTGGCCGCGATGGATGCCATCGTCGCGGAAGGGATCGCGGCCAAAAAAATGCCCGGTTGTGTGGTCTGCATCGGCAGGCATGGGAAGATTGCCTGGTTGAAGGCCTATGGAAATAAGGCTCTGGAACCTGAGGTTGTCGCCATGACGACCGATACCGTATTCGATATGGCCTCAATCACCAAACCCGTGGCAACAGCGAGCAGCATCCTGTTGCTGATTGAACGAGGCCAGCTCAGTCTGGCCGACAGGGTTTCGACGTTGATCCCCGAATTTGCGGTTCATGACAAGCAAGAGATTACCATTCGGGATTTATTGATCCACCAAAGTGGGCTGATTCCTGATAACGATATGGCCGATTATCAGCACGGCCCCGCTGCAGCGATGCAAAAGATTTATGGGCTAAAGCTACAGAACCCGATCGGCACCAAGTTTGTCTACTCGGATGTCAATTTCATTCTCTTAGCTGATCTGATCCAGCGGATCAGCGGGCTCTCGGTGCATGAGTTTACTCAACAAGAGATCTTTGGGCCGCTGGGAATGACCGAGACCGGTTATCTGCCGTGTGAAGAACTCAAACTCCGGGCGGCACCGACTCAACGCCGCAACGACCGCTGGCTGCAAGGAGAGGTTCACGATCCCAGAGCCTTTCAATTAGGGGGAGTTGCCGGTCATGCGGGATTGTTTTCCACCGCCGATGATCTGGCGATCTATGCGACGATGTTGCTTGGAGGCGGAACTTTTGGCGAGACGCAAATTTTTACACCGCAAACCGTTTCGCTGATGTCGGATGATTATCGAGTCACTTCGGGGATACGGGGGCTAGGCTGGGACAAACAGACCGGATTCTCGTCGAACAAAGGGGATTTTTTGAGTTCCTCGGCGTTCGGGCATGGGGGGTTTACGGGGACGGTGTTATGGATCGACCCGGAGTTGGACCTGTTTTTCCTGTTCCTCAGCAATCGCGTTCACCCCGATGGCAAGGGGGCGGTCAATCCGCTCGCCGGCAAGCTCGCCACGATCATGGGAAGTGCGATTATTGATGCACCCCGTTAAGGAAAGTTTGGCGTTGAACGGGAGGTAATCGCGTGTGAACCGGAAGATAGTCAGGGCCTTGAATCATTCAGATGTTGATGCTTTGCGGAATGCTTGCCGGGGCGAGTGTTTGATAGGGGCGACGAGATTGATTGCGGAGCTCGATCGTTTTTCCGATCTCGACAATTTGCTGCTGAAACCGTGCAAGCGGCATCGTGACCCGCCGGTCGGTAAATTGGCTGGCTGGGTACTGTCCCAATTCGGTATAGATGACCGATCCGAGTACATAACCTAATTCGGCCTGCAATTCGGCCATGTCGAGTGTCGGTAGCATGGCTAGGAAATCGGCCTCGGTTGCACCCGATGTCGATGTCGGCGCAGGTCGGTATCCTGCCAGAGGCATATTCGGAGTGTAGCTCATACAGTCATACTGCGGACCATTCACCGCCGCATGCTGAACGCTGCAGGTGAAAACAATGAACGTCACCAGCTCGATCAATTCTTCAACGGACAAGATTGATCCATCATTGGGCAATCCCTGAATCCGGCCCCCTTCTCTTGAGGCGAGTTCACGGCACCACGATTGCAGTTCGTAATCCAGCGCGATGTCAGTCGGAGTGAGATAGTAGAGACGCAAATAGTCATCAACCCAACGATGAATTGCAGACCAATATAAGAGCGAATCATCGCGATAAGGGTAACAGGGGAACACCTCACAATCCTCGACACCTCGCAGGGCAAACGTTTGTGGCAGCTGTTCGTCTTTCACCTGCAGACTTTGAACGCTGTGAATCGCCTGTTGTCGATACCCCTGAATTGTTCCGCCACTCAACTTGTCAACGGGGCCTCCCTCGGCGATCAAGGTTCGGTAGGCCGCACCGTTGATCGCGAGCGTTGCTTCAAAGTGCGGGCTTAACAACACAGCCAGCGGATGTCGTGTGGCGAGGCAGCGGTAGGTCGCGGCGACAAAAGGCTCGATCAACAGATGAGTTTTGCCGAAGTGGGTTGAGGCTTCATGGACATTCGCATCTGCGGTTTCGACGATGGTTTTTGCGATCAACCAGTTGTAGCCATCGCCGGGGGTCAGAATCGGATTATTGATGCCGGGGCGCTGCTGGCACTGGATTGCGACTGGGGTTAATTGTTGCCGGGGACCGACGATCGCAAACAGGGCAAGCGGTGCGTACAGGTACTTCTGGCCACTCGGAGTAGACCCCAGTTCGGCACCATCCAGTTGCGAGTAATCGGCCAAATAGAGTCGGCCTGCCGCGAGTGCCGCATCCAAGGAATCGCCGGGGACCACGTGTGCGAATTGTTTGTCGCTCAAGGGGAGTCGCTCATCCCGTTTTGTCAGTCGCTGCAGCATGACGGGATTTGGTCCGGCAACGCGCATCGCAGCAAAGGTGCTGTCTTCGCGGAAATCCTGCGAAATCAGCGGGATTCCAAACCCCTTAAACAGGTTAGCAAAATCTTGGAGCGAAGTGGCCGAGACCGGTTTGGCGCTGGATCTGGGCTCGAGTCGCAGAAAATCGGCGATATGGTGCTTTAGGGCCAGCAGTGGCGGTTCATGCTGACGGATCAGTTGACGTACGGTGTCACGCAGCCCAGAGGCCTTGTGCGCGAGATTTTCTTCTGATTCCAATCGAGAGCGATTATCCAGCGCCTGCACCACACATTTGCCGACCGTTCTTAACCAATTCAACGAAAACTCATCCGTCGCAGGCCAATGGTAAATCGTCGCTGTCGGGGACAGAAAATCATGGTCATAACGAATTTTCTGGCATTCAGCGGACAATTTCCAGCGGCGGATCAAGCCTCGCCAGGCGTTTTCGTTTTGAGGGAGTTTCGGCTGGGGATTGGGTGAAAACCAACTCATCGTTCCTCAGTTTCCACCAGATTTCTGCGGACGAAGCCCTGTTTTCGCCACACAGGCTTCAGATACCAAGATCAAAAACAGAAACGGTTTGACGAAAATTCTCTCTTCATTGTTTCCAAACAAGATTTGATTGCCAGACAAGATTTGATTCTGGCTCCTGCGGCGAAAACTCGTGAATGAACCTCAGATGTTGATGCTTTGTGGAATCCCTGATCGCTCAAGAAATTGATACGGACTGGAACGGGTCAAGTTGCGAATCTTAATTTGTTCCCCCGCTTCATCGAGTGCGTCCTGGAATGTTTTCAAGGGACCAGCAACACGCGGATCACGGAAATAGTTCTGAGGATAGTGGCCAAGTGTCGTATAGTGCAAGGAACCCAGCACATAACCTGTATATAATTGTAATTCCGCAGTCGCCAACGGTGGGAGATGGTTCAAGTAGTCTCGCTCGGTCCCCCCCTGTTTTGTTTTCGGTGCTCGGGAGTATCCTGCTAGCGGCATGTTCGGTACATAGCTCATGAGTGAATACTGCGGAAAATTGACTGCGGCATGTTGAACACTGGCAGTAAAAATGATGAAGGTAAGTGCTTCCGCGAGGCTCGCAATCGTCGGTGAGGGGGCAAATTCGAATCCAGGAATTCTTCCGCCATCTTCGGCGCCGACTTCGTGAATCCAGGCGAGCAGTTCAGGATCGTTGCCAACCTGTTCGTCTGACGGGTAATAGATCCTGACATAGGACAGCACCCACTCTTTAATTGCATCCCAGTAGAGTATCGCATCGTCCCGGTACGGATAATCCTTGAGCCACGTTTTGTCATCAACACCCCGATTCTTTAAACAGAGTGGCAAGTACGAGTCTTTCACTCCTTGTGAACGAAGTCCGCTTGCAGCCAATCCGCGCGATTCTTTGATTGCCCCCCCTAATAAGCGATCAACGACTCCCCCCTCACTAATCAAATACTTCCACGCCATCGCATTAATTCGAAGTGTCCCCTCAAAATGGGGGATCAGCAATAGGAAAATCGGGTGATTGGGGGCAAGTTGCCGGAAGGTGCTGACGACGAATGGTTCAATTAAAAGGTGCGTTCGACCGAGATGCGAAATCGTTTGATGCACATTTCCGTCTGCGATTTCCACGATCGTTTTGGCAATCATCCAGTTATGGCCATCGTCTGGAGTGAAAATCGGATTGCCATTTTTCGAAAACCGTTCACATTGAATTGCAACGGGCGTGAGGTCGAAGGTTGTTTTGCCGATGACAAAGAGGGCCATCGGCGCATAAAGAAATTTTTGTAAATCATCGGTTTCTAATTGCCCCGCTGTGATGTGGCTGAGGACTTCATAGTCAACAAAAAAGAGCCTTCCCTCTGCTCCTGCTGCGGCGAGTGAATCCCCTTTGAATTGGGGAAGCCGTTGGAAATCCGCTTCTTTGAAGGGGAATCGAGTTTCGTCGACGCGAGAAATACGGTGGAGTACTAACGGATTCGGTCCTGCCAGGCGCATGTGAGCAAAGTGGAGATCGTTTGCGATTCTTTTGCTTACGGGGGGCAGGCCAATCTCATTAAATAAGCCCGCGTAAGCATCCAACGAGTCGACGGGATTGGTATGAGCGGATTGCTCGGCGTGATACTGCAAAAAATCCACCATCAGCCCATCCAAGTGGTGAGAAAATACCCCTGTGGCGGCGCTTAAAGCCAGTTCAACTTCTCGAATTCTCGCCCAGAATGCCCCTCGAATCGATTTTTCCTGGACATTGTTCATACGATTCTTAATCGCTCTCAATGAGTATTCAGCGAGCTTTTGGCGCCAACTGCAAAAAAACGGCTCTGCAGGAAGATTGTTGACCAGCGCTAGTGGAGAGATGTGAGTGTAGTTGAACTGGTAAGTTTGACGAGCTTGGTCGATCGCTGTACGACGCGAGATTGGATCTGGATCACATTGAGGAATGAACGCGGTCATGTTTTCATCGCCTGATCAATCGCAAATCTGGAATTCGAATACGCTGAGATCGTTGATATCCAGTGTCTTGAGTTGTATCCAGGATCTCAGCCGGTTAGAGTACATCAACCGAACTTGATGTCAAGAGAACTGCTTTAATATCACACACAGGCGACAAGAATTCACTGATCCGATTTGCTCGGGTCGGCAAAAAACAGGTGAATTTCAGGGGAAATCTCGATTCACCGGAATTTAAAAACCGTCAAATTTTGGGGGGCTTCATCAGTGAATGAGCCAAGTATTTCTTCAGTAATTCGGACAGGCAATCAGAACGCCTAATCCCAGCCAATCAAGATTCCTTTCGTGCTGGTCGTCTGTGGAAGGTGCTTCCAGGAGTTGAACGAAACAAAATGGCGGAATTCTTGCAGATTCAATCAATCATTGGCCAACTTCTGGCTTCGGCAGAGGCGAATCAGTGGGAAGAGATTGATGCAAAGTTTCAATTGTTGACCGCTTCGCAGATTGATGAAATCAAACTCGGACTCTGCCGCCGGGGATTCGACTCAGAGTCTTCTGACCGGCCACCGTTCGCTCAGCGGTTGATGCAAATTTGCGACCAAAACTTGGCAGCGAAGAGTGGTCGTTACGTCGGCAATACCGTTAACAACGCAGCCGAGATGGGATTTCCCTCGACCAATGCTGCGATGAAATTGTTTGAAGAGGGGGGGATTCAGCCCCCGCCCCCTCGGTGGTCAATAACGAATGTCGATGTCGCCCCTTCCAGCTCCGCTTCGACTCATGATTCTTGGATCAATGAGCAAGTGTTAACTCAACAAGAGGTGGTCGGGAGTGAGAGGAGTGCTGATGCGAAATTGGGTGGTGGCAAGGATTGGTTGGGAGAATTTCCCGAAGAGTTCGGCAAATATCGACTTGTCAAGGAACTTGGACGAGGCGGGATGGGCGTGGTGTTTCTCGCGGTGGATCAGAAGTTGCTGCGAAACGTCGCCTTGAAAATCCCGCTGCTTGCCCATTCCAGCAGAGGGGCTTTATCCGAATCGCAAAAAAAGGAACGGAAGTCACGATTTCTGCGTGAAGCGCAATCGATGGCGAAGATGAAACACCCCAATCTCTGTCAGGTATACGATCATGACGAGTTTGGTGAATGGCATTATCTGGTAATGGAGTATATCGAGGGGGAACCGCTCTCAACGCACATGCGAAAACGGAAGATCTTCTCACAAACGGAAGCGTCGAGGCTTCTTTGTACTGTGGCCATGGCGCTTGAGTCGCTACATGATCAAGGGCTGGTACATCGCGATTTAAAACCGCAAAATATCATGATGACCAAGACTTTTGAACCAATCGTGATGGACTTCGGCCTGAGTCGCCCGTTCCTCGTGGAAGAAGAAGAGAGAGAAGCCCTGACGGGGGAAGGGGTTTTTATTGGCACGCTCGCGTTTTGTTCGCCCGAGCAGATCCTAGGAAGATCTGATGACATTGGACCGGCAACCGATATTTATACGCTCGGGGTGATTCTATATCAACTGGTGACAGGCCAACTCCCGTTTCGCCCGAGCCCCACTCTCGGTTGGGAGATTTTAAATCAGGTTTCGCCTGCTCCCTCGAAACTCCGTCCCGATCTCGACCCCTTGATCGATGCAATTTGCCTGAAATCGCTCGCCAAGCAGCCGTCCGATCGTTACTCCTCAGCAAAAGCATTTGCGGACGATTTGCAGCGAGTCATGGATTGTGATTCCGTCAATTACGCGACTGTGATTGAACAGATCAATCAAACGGGAACCCTGTCACAAAGAATGGTGGAAACGTCGTACGAGCCCGTCACTGGATTCGTTTCTCAAGCAGAATTGCGATACGTCACCGTGGTCGCTTTTGGCTGCGAAATCGGTGATGACGGAATTGATGAAACTCATTACACGATCTCAGAGCGAATGCTCGAACAGTCCGTCTCTTTTAAGTCGTTTGTCGAGCAGCGAATCTTCCCGCTGGGAGGTGTCGTCGTACAAGAGACGGGGTCCGAGTTGATCGTCTGTTTTGGCTATCCTCAAGCTTTTGAAGACTCGGCGCAGCGGGCGGCACGGGCCGCCATCAAGATGATGCATGATCTGAGCACAAGTTTGCCGGAAACAAACCTGCCCCATGCCAGTCAATATTGGGCCGTGATTCATTCGGGGGAGGCCGTTGTCGAGCAGCCCGATCCTCAGGTCAATGAGATCCTGCTGAACGGTGAAGTACGCACCACTGTGATGAAAATCGCTTCCGTCACCGAGCCGGGAATGGTGGTGATGACCGCCGCGACACACCAAAAGATTGCGCTCTATTTTGAGCATGAATCGTTGGGTTCCATTCGAGTTCGTGGTGTGCAAAAGCCGTACGAACTTTTCAAGCTGATCAAGGAAAAACCAAATCGTAATCGCGTAGATTTGGTAGACCCCGGTAACCTCTCGCCAATGGTCGGTCGAAATTCCGAATTGGCGACTCTCAAGGAACGTTGGGAGCACGCTTTGGATGGACTGGGGCAGATCGTGCTCTTGATCGGGAGTGCTGGTTTAGGAAAGTCGCGATTGATCCGCGAATTGCGTGAGCATGTCATCAACGATGGCTTGGAACTGATTGAAGTCATCGAATTTCGTTGCTCGCAAAACCAGCAGGGAACCAGTTTTTTCCCCGCCGTCGAGTATCTGTCTCGGTCTCTCGACTTTGAACACCTGAATGAACCCGCACGATTGGAAGCGGTGGTTCAGGTTTTGAGCGAGTTGAAAATGGAGAGCGTGGAAAATATCTCGCTCCTATGCATGCTCCTCGGTGTGCCAACAGATAGCCGTTTTCCCGAGTTGAATTTATCACCCCAAAAAATCAAGGAACGAACGGAATTACTACTATTAAAATGGCTCTCGCAATTAACTCAAGTCAGTCCTGTGCTGTTTATTGTTGAGGATCTGCATTGGCTTGATCCCTCGACGCTCGAGTTATTAGAAAAGCATGTATCGGAGTTTCAAGCGGGCCGAATGTTGAGTATTTTGACGTTTCGGCCTGAGTTTGAAACGCCCTGGAAGAGCAAGCCACATCAAACGCAGATTGCCCTCAATCGTCTCACCACACGCCAAATTGGCGAGATGGTGTGTAAAAGAGCGCAACGTACGGCCCTTCCAGAATTGGTTTTGAAATCCATGATTGAACGGACTGATGGAGTCCCGTTATTCATTGAAGAGTTGTTGGCGGTGATGATCGAATCGGGGGTTCTGGAACGTGCCGATCAAGGAGAGGATATCTCCGCCCTGTTGAACTTCATTCCCGCAGCCCTGCAGGACCTGTTGCTGTCACGACTGAATCGGATGGGGGCGAACCGAGAGGTGATTCAGTTGGCCGCCACCATTGGGCGTGAATTCGAAATCAGCTTGCTCAGTGCCGCGTCCGCGTTATCCGCGGATCAAATTCAATTCGAGCTCGATAAACTCGTCGCGGCGGAAATTTTGTTCCGAAACCGGAATGACTTAAGTGCAAACTATATCTTTAAGCATGCATTGCTTCAGGATGCCGCTTATAAATCCATGCTGACAAAGAAGCGCCAGTCGTGCCATCAACGGATCGCTGAAGCCATTGAAAGAGGTTTTCAAGACATTGTTAATACACAGCCAGCACTGTTGGCGCACCATTTTACTGAAGCGGGTGTCACCGACCTCGCAATTCAGTATTGGTTAAAGGCAGGACAAACATCACAATCGCAGTCCGCAAACATTGCCGCCATTCGCCATTTCGAACGTGGGCTCGAATTGACGATGTCCTTGCCAAAATCTCCGTCCCGTGATCTGCTCGAACTGAATTTAAAACTCCCGCTCAGCGGCCTACTCATGGCGATAAAAGGTTATGCGGCACCCGAGGTAGAACCCATCCAAAATCGATGCATCGAGATCGCCCGTGGAGTTGGTGATGACTCGTTATTGTTCACCGTCTTGATCGCGAATTGGGAATGGCTATTCATTCGAGGGCGCCACGAAGAGAGTTTCGTTCGTTGCCCCGAGGTCATTCAGCTGGCGCACGCGTTGAACCGTCCGGGTATGAAGTCTGAAGCACACTGGTGTCAAAATTGTACCTCATTCTATTCAGGTGATTTCGAGTCAACGCGCAGACACGCGCTGATCGGGGCTGAAAACTATGATCGCACTGCAAGCATTGAGTATGCAAAAGTGACACAACAAAATAGCGGCCCACTGAACCTCGCCTACCTTGGGATGGCACAGTGGCAACTTGGGTATGCGGATCAGGCATTTCAGTCGCTGCACTTGGCGTTGGAAATGGCGATGGAATTAAAACACCCATTCACCGAGGCCATGGTTCTTTGGAAGGTGAGTCAAACCTACGATTTTGCGGGCATGGGAGAACAGACGATCGAATACGCAGATCGATGTCTGCGTATCGCAGACGAGCAGCAATTTGCCTTTTGGAGTGCCTTGGCGAACGGATGCAAGGGTGTTGGCCTCAAGTATCTGGGCCGCTTTCACGATTCGATCGACTTACTGAAAACATCCATCTTGCAGCTTGAGTCAACAGGATCGTTCATCCTATTTCCTAAGTACCGTAGCCATCTTGCCGAGTCGTTTTGGAAGGCAGGCCTATTCGACGCGGCACAAACGCAACTCGATCAAGCCTTTTTGGATCAAAACGCTGGTGAGTACTTCATGCACGCAGAATTACTGAGAATTCAGGGAGATTTTCATTTCGATCGTGGAAATCTGAATCAGGCCGAAGACTCATACTCAAAGTCGCTCAGTGTTGCCATAAATCAAAATGCGAAAATGTATCAACTGAAAACCACTCTCCGTCTCTGCAATCTCTGGAAGCAACAGAAAGCCATTGATGCGATAAAAACAAAACTCAAGCCACTCTACGACGGATTCAGCGAAGGATTAAAAATGCCCGTTCTGATCGCAGCAAAAGAAATTTTGGACTCGCTGAATCCTTGAACACAAATCCGATCGGTAAGCTCGCTTTGCTGGAATCTCAAAAAAATGAACTTTAAGCCGGCTCAACTCCCCTTTTGGGGCTCGAAGCTGGCCCTTAAGCCGACTGGCATACGAACGCCAAAAAAGAACTTCTGTCCTGCATCATAGGTTTGGCCTGACCCACACTCGACTCGCGATGTTTGTAGTAACGTCGCGATGACGAGTTTCATAAAGAACATCGAGTATTCTGCGCCGAGGCAAATGCGAGGACCCCGGCCCTCGGGGAAAAAGTAATCGCTCCCCAGCGGATTCGCTTCCGCGATGCCGTTGTTCCAACGGTCAGGCATAAATGCAAGCGGCTGCTTCCAGTATTGAGTCGATCTCTGCAATAACCAGCTGGAAATGAAGAGATTCGTGTTTTGTGGTAAAAAATGCCCGCCAAGTTGGGTGCCGTCGGCTGGTAAAACCCGTCGACTGAAAATGGGTACTGAGGGTAATAATCTCATTGTTTCTCGCAGGGCATTATCAAGCGAAGCACAGCCCAAGAGATCATCATAATCGTGTTCGATGTCAATGTTTCGAATCGCCGCGATCAACTTCGCTAATTCGTCGGGATATTGAGTCAGTAAGTACAGCATGGTGACGAGAGTACTGGGGACCGAAAAACATCCTCCGTAAAATACGTTACCCATTTCCGCCGATAATTCGTCGGGTGACAAAGGCACCTGGTTACGGAGAGATAATGACAACAGGTCAAATGCGTCATCAACAGGTTTTGATGCTGTTTTCTCGTAACAATCTTTTAATAGCCTCAGGAAGCGTTGACGCGTGGCTACCCCTTTTGATTTGAGCTCAGGCTTGGGCTTCATGATTCCAAGCATGCGCTGACTTCCCTCAGTCGCCAGCGTCATGAAGTCCTGATACGCCGCCTCTGACAATTGTTGACCGAGGGTTGCAATAGAAAAACAGTCAAACGTACATTGCTGGAGTTCATGGAGCAGAGGTACGGATGTCGTCGCCGTTAAGGTGTTCATACGTTGACACCACCCCCGCAGGAATTTTACCAAGTGAGGCATCTGGTTTTGCCGCCATTCTCCAATCCAGGGTTGGGTGAATGGACTACTAAATCGAGTGCGACGCCAGTCTTCTCCATTATTGATATTTGGGCTGGAACGAGTGAGCACCGGAATCAGTGCACCGCAGGGTTCGTCTTTGTAGAAATCTTGAGTTCGGCTACAGAGAACCTCCTCAATTAACTTTGCGTCATTGAGTATGATGGCAGGTTGGTTGAACATCCAGAAGACACTCATCTTACCATACTCTGTTCCATATTTCTCAATGACTTCCCAGAGCCGATCTTGCTTTCCAAGAAAATCCCAAAGATTTCCAATTGGGAATATCGGATCGGGCCCAGGCATCTTGGTAAATGGCTGGCAGTTCGCGGCAAATATGCGTTGGAAAATCATGTTGTTTCCAAAAAACGGTATGCGATGGTTTGGCCATGAAGCAACGATGCGAACGGTAATCAGATTGTGGAGTCAATTCAAGGGAATCAGAAGCAGTCCGTGGTGAAGATTTCCGTTTCTCGCGTATCTTCAACCGTCATAGACGTTTGGCGTTTTGCGAGATCCCACACTCAGTTTACGATTGCAAGTTCATTTAAGATATTCAAGCCCAATCTTTTGTCGGCAAAAACGGAAAGCCAAAAACTATCATGTTTTAAACTTATTTTTAAAAAAAATAAAAATGTAAATTCCATAATTACCAAAAAAAATTTTTCACTGTTAATCGCGGACGTCTTGCCAATACCTTTCCCTGGCATGGCTTCGATTCGGAAGTAAGCCAGCCAGTTGAGCGTAGGTCCCCGATGTGCTTGCAAGGGTATCACGATTCCAGGTATGACTCAAATCTCAGATGGGATGTTCCTAGCAGGCTGGCGTGAGTTTGAGTTCTGGTTCTGGGCTTGATTTTTTATCGTCATGGTCGGAAACGGTTGCGGAAATCACAGTATGTTCGGACTGACGTGATCCCCGGGAGTCGGCGACCTTCAGTTCCCTCACGAGGCCCCCGGCTACGGACGAGCAGATCTCAAAGCCACAGCTTGTGTTAAAATCTCTCAGATCTACGCTGGGCGACCGATGAAAAACGCGTTCATGACGACTTAAAAAAAGGACCGCAGATACAATCGCGAAAAGGGAGTGATGGTGAATGTTTGTGTTCATCATCAAACCGCGAGGACGAGACCATTCTCGGACGTTCGACTATGGTCATTCCTGGAACTGATTCACCAACGTTCGCCAGGCTGGATTTTGATGTACATACTCAAACATCTCATGCAGATCACCATGATCGGCAATGTTTTTGTCGTAACCGTAATCTGATTGCCAAAACCGATGTGAAAGCTGCAAAACCGAGGATCGATGCGCCAGGAGCCCGACAGGTTTTTCCCAAAAAAAATAGTTCAACGTGGAGCCTGTAGGAAACGCCCGGTGGGGTCAGTGATGCCCATCGGCAGCGTGTTCCCCAGCAGCATGTCCTGCCGCGTTGCCATAGGCGAACGCCTGGGGATCCGTGTCTTTGATGGTTGACGCGTGGGTGAGCATCCAGATGTTCACGCCGGTCATCAAAAAGAGCAAAACGCAGAAGAGTGCGGCCAGCAGCTTGCCCATCATTTGGCCTGCGGCCTTGTCCGCCAGATCAAAGTCGTGTACTTCCGAGGGCTCGAACTTTAATGCTGCGGCCAACTGAATCCGTGGGTCAGTATGAAGTACGTGTGGCTCTGGGGAGAGTTGAGTTTCAGCATGCACGGTCATCGGCGGGTCTTTCAGGATGAGTTCAGCCCTTAAAGCCGAACAGTCACCAAACGGGATTTCTTTGCAGACAGACTTCTCTAGATTCTGAGCAGAAGTCCCCTGCGTGTCGAGTCTGATTGCGCGGCCAATTGATACTTCCGCTCAACATTCCCGAAATCGAGACAATTCTTGCCCTTTCCAGTTGGCGACCCTGTTGAAGGGAATTTGGCGAGAAGCAGCGTTCTGGACGGGAGTTTGTTAAGCTTTTGCCGAGTTCGATTGGGTTATTCGTTTGACGCTCTTGAAGGACCTCCATGATGAAATTGTCTGTCTTCGCGATTCTGATGGGATCTTTGATCCTGACAACGTCAGCTGCCTCCGCCGCTCCCCCGGTCCCCGACACGGTCGTTTGGACCGAGGGAATCGAGTACACCAATCCTGATGATCAGCATTTGCAACTGAATCTGGCACGTCCAAAAACCGGTGAAGGCCCCTTCCCTGCTGTGATCTGTATCCACGGGGGTGGCTTTCGTGCTGGCAAGCGCGATGGTTACGATTCGTTATGCGTGAAATTGGCCGAGCGTGGATATGTCGCGGTAACGATCTCGTACCGGTTGGCGCCGAAATTTCAATTTCCTGCCGCTGTTCATGATACCAAGGCCGCAGTGCGCTGGATGCGAGCCAACGCCAAAACGTACAAAGTGGATCCTACCCGCATTGGCGTAACCGGTGGGTCTGCCGGTGGGCATCTGGCTCAATTCCTGGCGGTCACAGCGCATGTTCCCCGCTTTGAAGGGACCGGTGGTCACCCGGAACAATCGAGTGCGGTGGCTTGTGTGGTCAATGTTTACGGGCCCAGTGACTTCACCAAGTCTTATGGCAAGAGTGTTGACGCTCACGAGGTTCTGCCGCTTTGGTTTGGCGGCAACCTCGACACCAAACACGATCTGCACATACACGGAAGTCCGTTGTATTGGGTAACGCCTGACGCCGCCCCTACCCTGTGCATTCATGGGACAGAAGACAAGTACGTCGCGCATGAACAAGCGGTGTGGCTGGTCGACAAACTAAAGGCTGCCACGGTCGAAGCCGATCTGCTGACACTTGAAGGTGCAGGACATGGCTTTAAGGGTGCCGACGCCGAAAAGGCAGAAAAAGCCTTGTTTGAATACTTTGACAAAAAACTGAAAAAGTAACAACGACGTGAGGGTTGCTGGTGCATTCACACCAGCAACCCTCTTTCGGCATCGATTTGCTCATTGAGCACACTGTTTGAGCTCAGGGCCAGTACCGTTGTACCGGCGGGTTTCCGCTGGTCAGGCTCGAATTCGAGCGAGATCACCTGCCTGCTGAGCGGCGGTTTCAGTGAGCCGAGCCGTCAGCACAGGATGTTCAGTCATTCTTCCCTGGCAATTTTCCCGCTTTGATCAGATCGCCAAAAACTTTGCCATCGGAATTTTTTTCGATCACTGACTTTTCCCAGGCGTCTTTGAAAAGTTTCATCGCCTCTTCGGTGTTTTTGGCTTTGTCTGCTGCCGAAAAATCCTTGTGCTTGAAGCGGTCATGATAGACCTTGCCGAAATCGTTCAGTCCGTGGCCCTTTGCTTTTTTATCAGCCCCCGGTTTGTGGCAGACATCGCACTTCGTCTTCAGCCCTTCCAGGGTTTCGAGAAAGGGTTTGTAATCCTGCTGATCCTTATAGCCATCTTTCAGGTAGTTGGGCATGGGGGGGAAAGCCTGAACGTTGCTGATGCTGAGTCCACATACCACCAGCGAAAATAACAGTGTCGTTAACTTCATTCGTCAATCCTTTTTTGGGTTCGGTTCTCGTCGGCGTCATATTCCACGACAGTGGACTTGATACGTCAGGGGTTTTCAGCCAGTCACTTCCTCAATCTAACGTGACGACACGTTTCTGTCAGCCTGAAATGGCTCGTTCAAACATCAAGATCATCCACCAGATTCGCCTGGCTCATGATGATCCGATAGCGTTCGCTCGCATCCTTCCCCAGCAGCTGGGAAAACGTCTGGTCCGCCTCGACCAGACTATCGACATCAATCGCCAGCAATGTCCGGGTCTTGGGGTCAAGAGTCGTCTCTTTTAGTTGAGTGGCCGTCATTTCTCCCAGCCCTTTGAACCGAAAGATTTCCGGTTTTCGATTGGCGGGTAATCCGGCCAGGATTTCTTCTTTATGTGCGTCATCCTGGGCGTACAAAATCTGGGTTCCGACCTGCAGGCGGTAAAGTGGGGGTTGGGCGAGATACAGCTTTTTGTTGGTGATCAGGTCGCGCATGTGGCGGAAGAAGAAGGTCAGTAACAAGGTGCTGATGTGATAGCCATCGCTGTCAGCATCCATCATCAGGATAATTTTATCGTAGCGAAGCCGGCGGATATCGAAGTGGGTTCCCAGCCCGGTGCCGAGCGTCTCGACAAGGTCTTTGATCTCTTGGCTTTCCATGATCTTACCTGTGGCCAGCGATTCGGTATTCAGGATTTTGCCTCGCAGTGGCAAAATGGCCTGGGTGCGACTGTCGCGTCCCATTCCCGCAGTTCCACCAGCGGACTGACCTTCGACGATAAACAGTTCCGCTTCCGCAGGATTTGTGGCCCGGCAATCGAGGAGCTTGCCAGGGAGACTAGTTCGACGGGATGTCGGCGATTTACGACGGACTTCTGTCGCCGCTTCACGACTCGCCTGACGTGCCCGGGCCGCCAGCACGATGCGTCCGACGACCGCATCGGCGATGGTCGGATTATTGTTAAGCCACGTTTCGAGCGCCGGGCGAATCATTCCTTCCACCGCAGCATTCATTTCCGGGTTGTTCAGCTTTTCTTTCGTTTGCCCCTGGAACATAGGGTTCGGCAGAAAGACGGACAAAATTGCCAGCACTCCTTCACGGATATCCGAGTTTTCAATCACCACACCTTTGACTTTGATGTCATGCACGTCCATGTAGTTTCGGACCGCTTTGGCGACAGCTGAACGGAACCCGGACTCGTGAGTTCCTCCGGCATGTGTGCGGATTCCGTTGACATAACTGCGAAGCTGTTCGTCCGTCGCTTCGGTCCAGCGGAGCACGGCCTCGATTTTCAGCTTTCCATCATCGCGTGATGCGGAAAAGACCTGTTCGTGAATGGCCTTCTTTTGTCCTTCGGCCAGAATTTTGTCGAGGTAGGCCACAATTCCATTGGCATACAGAAATTCGTGTTTTTCTTTTTTGAGCTCATCGTGAAAAACCAGTTTGAGTCCCGCATGGATATAGGCAATATCTTCCAGGTGCTGGCGAATGACTTCCGAGTTGAACGTCGTTTTGGCGAAAATTTCTTCGTCGGGGCGAAAGAAAATGGTGGTTCCACGACCACGGAACGGTTTGACCTGCTTGAGGGGAGTTGTTGGGCGTCCCCGTTTGTATCGCTGTGACCACTCGAAGCCATCGCGATACACGGTCGCGACCATTTCGATCGATAAGGCGTTCGTCACGGAGGAGCCAACACCATGCAGTCCGCCGCTGCGTGCGTAGGCCTGACTGTTAAATTTTCCACCAGCGTTCAGCGTGGTGAGTACCGTTTCGAGGGTCGACTTTTTCGTTTTGGGATGCGTATCGACCGGGATCCCTCGGCCGTTGTCTTCGACCGTACAGGATGCCCCATCTTTATGCAGCGTTACGATGATTTCCGTACAGTGGCTTGCCAGGTGTTCATCGACACTGTTGTCGATAATTTCCCATAATAAATGGTGCAAACCACGTGTATCGGTCCCACCGATATACATCGAAGGACGCATGCGAACATGATCAAGACCTTCCAGGACTTCAATGTCTTTTGATGAATATTCGGCGCTAGACATAATCACTTCCGTGTTGGCCCTCTCTCTCCAACGAGGCAGAGAGAGTTTCGATATTGAGATTTGATATTTAAAGTGTAATCAGGAGTCTCAGGAGACGTCTGTGTGGAAATCACGTCCCCTTTTCGGCTTCCATGGCGGCCCAATCAACCAAAACAATTTCCGGGCGGACGATCTCGGTAAAGGTGCTTCGCAGGGCGGCGCGCGTCCCTTTCCCGCCGCGGGCCGTGATCTCGTACTTCATCTGGCCAAAGACCAGCATTTTTTCTGCTGAGGTCTGAACTCGCAAACAATCGCTGGGGCGAGCCATCTGTGCCGCCCCGAGGACCTCGTCATCAGCATCGGATAACTTCAGTGCACGAACACCTTTGCCCGCTCCAGACAGAATCGGGACATCTTCAATCGCAAAATGGATGACTCGAGCCTGTTTTGAAGCCACGAACAGCGATGTGGCATCTCGGACGAGTTCGAGCCAGACCACACGATCGCCGTCAATCGTTCGGCAGTACTTGCGTCCAGATTTCGTCGACGGTGTGCGGAAGGGGGCGAGTGGAAGTTGCATGATCTGCCCCTGCGCGGTCAACGCCAGGAAATAGGGAGCTGGCGGCAGCCCCTCGCCCATCTCTTGATCTGCGGGGGTGAATCGCGAGTCGGTGGTCATCGCCGCGACAATGGTCACCCCGTCACCCATTTTGACATGCTTGGAAAGGGGTTCGCCGTATCCCGATGAGACCGGTATCATTTCGATTGGCAGCGTGTACGCGGTTCCGTCGCTGGCAAAAACAATCAGATTATCGACGGTGCTGCCGGGGATGACATCCAGGACGCGATCCCCTTCTCGCACGCGGGTCGTTTCGATGCTTTGCAATCGTCCGACACGTTTGCCCCATCCTTCACGCGTCAGGACCACATTGGTGTTTTCGCGCACGATGTAGACCGAAGCATCAAACTCGACAATCTCTTCGCTGCTGCCGATCGCGGTCCGGCGTTTATCGGCAAATTCGGTGGCAATCTCTTGCAGTTCGGATTGAACGGTCCCCCACAGGCGTTTTTCCGAGGCGAGTAGTTTGCGGATTTTTTCGGCAGCAGTCCGCTTTTCGTTCAGTTCGCCGACGATCGAATTGATTTCCAGTTGCGAAATCTTGTAAAGCTGCATTTCAAGAATCGACATGGTTTGCTCTTCATCGAGCAAGGGAAAGACTTTCAGCAGCTTGTCGCAGGCATCCCGTTTTCCCGAGCTATTCCGAATGATTTTGAGCGCCCGATCCAGATCATTAAAAATGATCTCGAATCCTTCGAGCAAATGAATCCGCTGTTCGAGTTGCCTGAGGTCATACTCGAATCGTCGGCGGAGTGTGATCAGGCGGAACTTCAGAAATTCCCTCAGGATCTGGACCAGTCCCAATCGGGCGGGAACCATGCTCCCCTGATCGTCGGGAAGCAAACAGGTCGCATTGTAGCCGAAGTTTTGTTCCAGCGAGGTGTGCTTGAACAGATAGGACATCACGGGTTCCGGATCAGAGCCCGGCTTGAGATCGAGTACAATCCGCAGGTCATGTTTGTTATCGGTTTCATCGTTGGAATCGAGCAACTGTGGCAGCTTGCGCGAATTGACGATGGCACCAATTTCGGCGGCAAGCGGTCCCGATTCCACGCCGTAGGGGATCGAGTAAATGATGACCCGGCTGTCACTGCCCTCTTTTTTGCTTTTGTCGAGCATCCATTCGCCGCGAACTTTGATCGAGCCGCGGCCTTCTTCGTAGATCGCGCGCAAATCTTTGCGATCGGTGACGATCCGGCCACCCAACGGGAAGTCAGGTCCTTTGATCAGTTTGAGCAGATCCTTGGTCTCGGCCTCGGGATTTTCGATCAGATGGATGCAGGCGGCAATGACTTCGCCCAGGTTATGGGGGGGCATATTGGTCGCCATCCCGACGGCGATCCCCGAGGCCCCATTCACCAGCAGGTTCGGAAAGCGGGCAGGAAGTACGACAGGTTCGGTTTCACGCCCATCATAGTTCGGACGCATCTCGACCGTCTGAAACTTGAGCTCCTGAATCAGGTGTTCAGCCAGTTTCGTGACTTTGGCTTCGGTATACCGGGAAGCCGCTGCCGGAAGTCCCATGATCGAACCGAAATTTCCCTGACCGTGGACCAGCGGGTACCGGAGGGTAAAGTTCTGGGCCATGCGAACCAGCGCATCGTAGATCGCACCTTCCCCGTGGGGATGGTAATCACCCATCGTTGAACCGGAAATCTTGGCACATTTCAGCGTTTTGCTGTCAGCCGTCAGCCGCAGATCCTCATACATGGCGTAGAGAATGCGGCGTTGTACCGGCTTTAAGCCATCGCGAACATCGGGAAGGGCTCGCGACATGATGACAGACATGGCGTAGTTCAAATAACGCCGACGAGTCTCTTGGCTGAGAAGCACGTATTCGATGCGATCAGTGGTTTCCGGACCTTTGTCAGCGTTGTCGTTTGCGGGTGTGCGTTTGGCCAATTTCAACTCCGTTTGTCGATGAGTCACAAGCTCGATTGGTCTTTTTCCTGTGGTCATACATTCCAGGCCCCATTTTCATCAACCCAACCTGCTTCAAGTCGACTTTGGCGGTGGCAAAACCTCAGCCGCCTCGTGACGGCGACAATTTTTGGTCCGGTCGCACAAATGAGGGTGACTTTTCCGCCTGAGCGAAGTCTTCGGGAACTATCAATTACACGGACTGCGGAGAATCTGCAACCGATCTTAAGCCGTTAAATCACAAACCTTTGCAAAAATATGCCTGATCCCGTTTTGAAGGCAGGAATGGCTCATTTCCGCGATAGGAATCAACCGAAATTGAATCATGTTCGATCGTCCGAATGGGTCGGATGAACGGGAATCTCGCCCAGCACAGCTTGCTGTCGGCGACCCAAGGAGGGGATTCGATGTCTTATCGTCAACTGACTGCCGCTTGGACCGTGGTTTTGTCCACCCTGATGCTGCCTTCGATCCATGCGCAGGATCACTATGCGAACTCGCGTTCGTCGGGGGCAATGCCGATTCCGACACGGGTTGCTGATCGTTATGACCCCGTCGGAATCCAGCAATCTTCCGCCAATCGTCAGGGGATGGCGCCATCCGGCCCTGCTCCGATGGCGATTGATGCCAATCTCGGATCAGGGATGGAGGGAGCGGGTCCTCAACAGCAAGAGGGTTATGTTCAGATGGGGGCGGCCATGTATCCGACTCCCCGACCGAATATTCCGATCTGGTCGGGATCGACCATGATCACCAATCAAGCGTTGGCTCCGCATGAGATGCTTTATCCTCATACCTATCGAGCCATGTACCCTCCGTTCTATCACCGGGTCAAGGGTGGCTGGATTTTGACACCGACCGGGGTTCGTTCTCATGAAAAATGGGAACTACAGGGAACTATGGTTCAAGTGAAATATCGTTCATCGTATCCCAGCCTGCTCAGCGGAGCCGGATGGCATCCGCCAGCAACTTCTTACATGCACGGACCTTGGCGTTAAGTCCCGGTGATCGAAGGGGTTAGATTGGAGGAAAGTGATGAGCTGCTGGAAATTCCGATTGAGTCTTTCGTTGATCGCGATGCTACTGGGAGCCCTAGTCCCTCCATTCGCGAATTCTGCGGAGCCAAGTCCCGAAAAACCGCTCCCGGCGTCGCGTTGGAAGCCGAAATCGCAGGCGAAGCCAGCCACGCGACCATCCGAGGTGGTTCCAGTCAGTTATCTGTCGATGGCAGAACTTCAAGACTGTGCCGAGGACAGTGGCGAGACGGTCCGAGATCGAGCGCATGAACGCGCGGCGAGGATTTATCAAAATTCACAGCAGGGTCGCGGGCCGCTGCGAACTGTGGGTGTGATTCACACCGAGCACGAAAACTGTCGTGACTGGTTTAATTATATTCGTGGGCATGGACCCGCCATCTGGACGAGAAATGGCCCGGAGTGTGGGTGTCACCCCCCTTCATTTCCGTTTGCTAAACGAGTTGGTGGAGATCAAGTGGCTCCGTGGCCAGGTGTTTCGGTAAATCGATGTCCCCGGTGAATTGATTCCCCTCGTTGAAGAGTGTTGTAAACGCATCAACCCATTCCTGGCGGCGAAAAATCGCTGCACTCGATGATTGAATTCGGATCTTGTTCTGTTGTCAGTACCAGATCAGCACCCGTCGAGCCTTGCCCATCCGATGTGAACGGAAGGAATTCTGATATGAAGTCGCTATGGAAACGAGTTATACGGAGCACTCTCGTCGCGGGCCTAACGGCCGGACTCACGGGATCTCTGATTGCCCAGGACTCAGGGCCTGCGGGAGTTGTGCGGATTTCCCGTCCACGAACGCAAGATTCGACGAACTCGCAGGTGATTCCTGTGAGTGCCTTCATGGAAGGCAACTGTAACACGGTTGCCAGTCCACCTGGCTATGGAAGCGGTAATCCCAACGGAAGCTGTACCAATTATGGTCAGGGTCAGGGGGGAACCGGTGCCGGAATCGGCCAGGGAATGGGCCAAGGTTATGGCCAGGGTGCCACCGGCCAAGGTTACGGTCAAGGTGCTGCGAGCCAAGGATACGGGCAGGGGACTGCCAATCAAGGTTATGGCCAGAATTCCGGCCTCGATGCAGGCCGGGGAGCGGGTTCAACGGCGGGAATTGGTACTGGGGTGAATGATTACCTCGTGACCGGCCCGATGGGTCGAACGGAAACCGGATCCCAGATGGGAAATGGAATTTTCGGTGGCCAGGATTGGCAAGATTCGGGTTCACAGGGGAACAAAGCCTGGGGATCTGACTTCCATCGCCGTGCCCGTGCTCATAGTCAAGGACTGGAACGAGCGTACGGACGAAGTACCGGACACCCGTCGATGTATCGTCACGATACCTCGGGGCAAGCGATGATTGACTACTTCAAATGCAAGTTTGGCTACTTTATCCCGACTGGTGGTGATGGATCTGGCCTTCCTTGGGTCGGCCACTATTCGCGAGTCTATCCCGTAAATCCATACCATAACGATGCACGAGATGGGCAGGTCTGGGCGGCACAGGGTTATGGAATCCCTGTTTCTGTGCCACTTGCTCCGGTTGTCGGACATACCTATGAATATAGCTCGGGGATTCCCTCAAGCCGCCTTGTCCCGGTTTCGCATCCTGCTTACTAAATTGCGTGATGTTAACGGATTTACAATCGCCGCGGTGAGCGGCCCTTCTGAACCGCTTCCGCCGCGGAGACTTTCCGATCGGCGACCAAAAGGGAATTGAGATGAGTTTCACGAAATCAACCGGATTAATGACAACCGCTCTTTTGCTGGTCTTAGGTTCGTCGGTGGATGGTTTCGCCCAGCAAGGAGCGAATTCCGTCGGCATCGTTCGGATCTTCGATGGACGACCTCAAACGGCCGTCCGGACGGCGAGTGGCCAAACGATTCAGCAGGTCGGAGGCCATCCCACTGGCTACAACGACGGTCACTGCCCGACCGGGAATTGCCCTCCTGCAGTCCCAGTCGCTCACGGCAACTGCCCGACGGGCAATTGTCCAACGGGAGGCTGCCCAACAGGCAACTGTCCTGGTGGATGTTTCCAAGGCAAATTTGGCGAATATTACTGCAAACGTTCGCCAGACTATGGCTACTCGCCACCTGCAAAATATCCACTGCATCGGCGTGGCATTGAGTACAACCATTATTATCCTGCGAACTGGTACGGAGCCGGTGCTGATTACAGCCAGTCACAGGCACCGATGGTCTATCAACCGACCGATACCACACAGCTTGGCTATCGTTATCAGCATGTTCCGTTCTGGCAACCTATGCCGAATCGTCTCCCTCCTCGCCCAATTCCTGCTCAATGGCACACAACCAATCCCGCTGTCTCCGCCTCGCGGTTCAGCAACGGGAATGGCCCAGCGGGGTACGCAGGAGGCCAGTTCGGTGGATACGCGGGATACCAGAATGGTTCCTACCGAACCGCGAATTCGTGCCCTCCCGGCATGAATTCGACACCAACCATGATCACACAGCCGGGAAGTGCTGCAAGTGCGATTCCTCCTGCTCCCTCGGGGATTGGAGCCCCCGCATCACCGATTCCGCAAGGCGATGAATACGATAACGAATCTGGGGCGGAACCCGCAACGCTGCCTCCAACTCCCAACTCAACTCCAATTGGGGCTTGAGGTTAATTCTTGAGCCGGTCGAACTCCGCTCGATTTGCTTCAACACGGAAGGGAAATCCATTTACTGGTTTTTCTTCCGTGTTATTTCGTTCCCGTCGGCTTTAGGCGTTGGAATCGAGACCCCTGCCCCCCGTTTTTTATCATTTGAGGCATTTTCCTCTGGCAATAAAAGTCGGTTCAGCGAGGAATTATTTGCGGATCCAACGATCGTCGCCTACATTACGTAGAGTCAGCAGGGTTTTTGTTGCTTTTCCTGAAGTTGACGAAATGCGTTTCCCGTTACCAGATCGAGTTTCATTTGCTCCAAGAGCGTTCCGGGGGTCCGTTACGTGCTGTTGGATCGTGCGCCTCTTGGTCGCGGCCTGTTTCAGTCTGACTTTGAATGTCGCAGCGGCTTCCTGTGGTGACTATTTGAATGGTATGGCGGAAGAGGAAGGCTTTTTGGTTCAGGCTCACGAAACGAATCCAACGGACTTACCCCTGATTCAGCCAAAGAATCCTCGTAAACCCCGTGGATGTTCAGGCCCTGCTTGTCATCAGGCTCCGGCGATCCCCATGGACCAGCCCCAGCCCTTTTCAATTTGCTCGCCCCTCAAAGATCTTTGTCTCGATTGTCAACGCATTGCGGTGACCGAAGAGATTTGGGTCGGGGTCGAGCCAAGATCCGAGCTCGAACGGAAATCGCCTGACAGCGTTCGGCTTGAGCGTCCGCCGCAATTGGGCTGAGTTTTCGGAAGCGGGGTGACGTTTCTGAGTGGTTCTGTCGGGCGGTTTTCCGATCTTGGCTGGCACAAATTCCGTTGCCCAAGTCCCAACTCGTTCTCTCACCGAGGTTGATTACTGACGGGATATCTCGTTGGCGATCCCCGTATGATTCGCGATTTTCGACGGAGTATCTGCATGTCCACGACTCAATCCGCCCCATTGCCCCGGCCCCCTCGGGCCGTAGTGATTCCTGCTGTTGGCCCCCGGCTAAGAATCCTGATGTGGGTTATTTTCGGTCTGATTGGCCTGATTGGAGCCAACTCGGTCTACCTCGCCTCTGTGACGTTTCTGAGCTGGAACTCGGGGCGTACTTACGAGAATTGGTTCTACATGCTGATGTTCGGCGGGCATTTGGCCCTTGGCATCCTCTTGCTCGTCCCTTTTCTGATCTTTGTCTTCATTCATCTGTTCAATACGCGACTGCGAAAGAACAAACGAGCGATCCGGGTTGGGTATGCGCTGTTTGTGGGAAGCCTGATTCTGCTAATCAGCGGGCTATTGCTGATGAGAATTGACTTGGGGGGATCAGGCTCGGTCTTCGTGATTAGGAATGCGGTCACTCGTTCGGTTGTCTACTGGGCTCATATCGCTACACCACTTTTTTGTCTCTGGCTCTATTGGCTGCACCGTTTATCAGGGCCAAAAATCCGCTGGAAATTGGGGCTTGGCTATCTTGGAGGGGTGGCAGTCGCCGCCGGTGGCATGATTCTGCTGCATAACCAGGACCCCCGTCAGTGGAATCAGGCGGGACCCAAAGAGGGCTCGGATAAGTACTTTTACCCTTCGCTTTCACGAACATCCACCGGAAACTTCATTCCAGCCTCGGCGCTGATGAACGACGCATACTGCCTGAAGTGTCATCAGGATGCCTATCAAGGTTGGTTCCATAGTTCGCATCACTTGAGTTCTTTCAATAATCCCGCCTATCTGGCCAGTGTTCGCGAGACCCGAGAGGTTTCATTCAAACGAGACGGCGATGTTCGTGGTGCGCGATTCTGTGCCGGTTGCCATGATCCAGTCCCGTTCTTCAGTGGTGCGTTTGACGACCCTCAGTTCGATGATGTCAATCATCCCACCTCGCAGGCGGGGATCACCTGTACGGCCTGTCATGCGATCACCCACATCAATAGTACTCGAGGGAATGCCGACTTCACGATTGAAGAGCCTGAACATTATCCTTTCGCGTTCAGCGATAATGCGGCATTGCAATGGGTTAATCAACAGCTTGTTAAAGCCAAACCGGCTCTGCATAAAAAGACGTTCCTCAAAGAATTCCATAAGTCCGCCGATTTTTGCTCGACCTGCCACAAAGTTCATCTCCCGTATGCACTCAATCACTATAAAGAGTTTCTGCGCGGGCAAAATCACCACGATACGTATCTCTTAAGCGGTGTTTCGGGGCATGGGGCACGCAGCTTTTACTACCCGGAAAAGGCGGTTCAGAACTGCAATGGCTGCCACATGCCGCTGCAGGAGTCCAATGACTTTGGGGCCAAGCTGTTGCCAGTGTGAAGCAACCCAGTATTCATAGCCATCAGTTCCCCGGTGCCAATACCGGGCTGGCCTGGCTGAAGAATGATCAGGTGGCGATGACTGCTCATCAAGACTTTCTCAAAGAGAAATTGCGCGTCGACATTTTCGGCCTGAAAGAAGGGGGCGAAATCGACGGAACGTTAATCGCACCCTTGCGTCCTGAGGTTCCGAAACTGAAACCCGGCCAGACTTACCTGTTGGAAACGGTGGTTCGTACACTGAAGGTAGGACATCCATTCACTCAGGGGACCGCCGATTCCAATGAAGTCTGGCTGGATGTGACGGTGACCAGTGGCGGTAAGGTGATTGGACGGAGCGGCGGGATGGATGAGCACAAAGAAGTCGATCCGTGGTCGCACTTTATTAATATTTTTATGCTCGACAAAGACGGCAATCGAATCGATCGCCGTAATCCCCAGGATATTTTTACCCCGCTTTACAACAATCAGATTCCTCCTGGTGCGGCGGGCACCGTACATTACAGTCTGCCTGTCCCCCCGGATGTCACCCAGCCCATCACTGTCGAAGTCAAGCTGCAGTATCGAAAGTTTGACAAGATCTATACCGACTACTTTACCAGTCGGGCTAAGCCGGGCGATGCCCCCATTCGTGGTCACCAGCCAGGGATGCCTTACTCCAATGACTTGCCTGTCACGACACTTGCCGTCGACAAGATCACGTTTCCGATTGAAGGAAGCGACACGGTCGTGGAAAACCCCAAAGTGGAAATTCCCCTGTGGCAACGCTGGAATGACTATGGGATTGGACTGTTCCTCAAGGGGCGTGCTGAGTTGAAACAGGCGGATGAAGCGTTTACGCGATTAGAGCAGCTACCCGACAACAAACGCTATGACGGGGCCTTAAATATCGCCCGTGCTTATTTTGAAGAAGGGCTGCTTGATGAAGCGACCTCTGCGATCAGCCGCGCTTCCCAATTCACTGATCCCCCTGCCCCACCCTGGACGATCTCTTGGTTAACCGGGATTATTAATCTGCAGCAAGGCCGGTTAGAGGAAGCGGAAACCGCGTTTCGATCTGTTCTTGAAGACAAAACTCCCCAGCGGACAGAACGGGGTTTCGACTTTAGCATGGACTACGAAGTCATTAACCTGCTGGGGCAAACCCTATTCGAACAGGCCAAGCAGATTCGTGACGAGGCCCGCATGTCGATTCGACAGAAACTGCTGCAAGAGTCGGCGACCCAGTATGAGCGGACACTGAAGCTGGACTCGGAAAACGTTGCCGCCCATTACGGGTTGCGGCAGATTCATCTCGAACTCAAGGCGATCGCCGAAAAACGAGGTGATCCAGAGAGCGTGGCCCGTCACGAACAGGCCTCGAAAGAGCATGGCAAGCTGCACGAACGTTATAAACCGGACGACAATGCTCGTGACTTGGCTCAGCAGAAAGCCAAAGTCAAATATCCCGCTGCTGCGAAGGCCTCGGAACCGATTGTGATCTATCAGCTCAATCGGCCGTTGGCTCCTGGACTCGCCGAAGTTCCGCCGATTTCGGATGCACAGGTCTCTGTCGAACAGAAAGAGGACTGATGAATCAGCCGCTGCAGGAAGAAGAACGAGACGACGCCGTGGTTGGTCGGGCATTCGTCTGGTCCGCCAGCCTCATCCTGACGTTGCTCGTCATCGGGGGTGGTATCGCTTTTTGGACCATGAATCAACGGCCAGCTAAGATCAAGATCGTGACCGAGTTCGAATTACCCGAAACGCGAAAAGCCCCCGCGTTGGAAATCCCGGAAATGCCCTTTCAAGACATCACGGCTTCGGCGGGAATCGGGTTTCAGCATGACAGTGGTGCCGCGGGCGAAAAACTGCTCCCCGAAACGATGGGGGGGGCTTGTGCGTTTCTCGACTACGATAACGACGGGGATCAGGATCTGTTGTTCGTGAATTCGTGTCGCTGGCCATGGGACGACCGACCGGCTGGCCCCCAGCCAACGCAGTCGCTGTTCCGGAACGATGGCGACTGTCGGTTCACGGATGTCACCAAAGAAGTGGGATTGGATGTGACCTTCTACGGCCAAGGTGTTGCTGTCGGGGACTATGACAATGACGGAGACGTTGACATTTTCTTCTCGGCGGTAGGGCCCAATCACCTGTTTCGGAACGACGGGGGAAAATTTGTCGATGTCACTGCAGAAATGGGAGTCGCTGGTGATCAAGTAGAATGGAGTACCAGCTGCGGCTTCCTGGATTATGACAACGATGGTGATTTGGATTTGTTCGTGGCAAACTACGTGAAGTGGACCCGTGAGTTCGATAAAGCGCAACCCTTTACCTTAACCGGCCGAGAACGGGCCTACGGCCGGCCCCAAAATTTCCCCGGCTCTTTTGCTTATCTGTACCGCAACGATGGCGGAGCATTTACCGAGGTGGGACTTGCGGCAGGGCTGCAAGTGACGAATCCGGCGAGGAAAGATGTCGCTGTCGGCAAGTCACTGGGAGCGACCTTTGTTGATGCGGATCGCGATGGTTTTCTCGATATTTTTGTTGCCAACGACACCGTTCAAAATTTCCTGTTTCACAACAAACGGGATGGAACATTTGAAGAAGTTGCCATCCTGCATAACGTCGCTTTTGACCAGCAAGGCAACGCACGGGGGGCGATGGGGATTGATTCCACTCGTTTTCGTAACGGTGAACATCTGGCCATTCTGATCGGCAATTTCTCGAATGAAATGACCGCTCTGTATGTGACACGGGGGGACGCCATGGATTTTGTTGACGAGGCGAATGCGACGGGAATTGGCCCGCAATCACGACTCGAACTCAAATTTGGCACCCTGTTTGTCGATGTCGATTTGGACGGGCGTCCTGACATCATTGGTACCAATGGCCATTTGGAAAATGAAATCAATAAGGTACAGGTGAGCCAGCAATATGCACAGCCACCACACTTCTTTTGGAACTGTGGCCCCGAATCTCCGACAGAATTTGTGTCGGTTCCGAAAGCCAAATGTGGCGAAGAGTTTCTGAAACGGATGGTGGGACGGGGGTCGGCCGTCGCCGATATTGACGGTGATGGAGACTTGGATCTCTTATTTGCGGCGGTGAATTCCCCACCCCGATTGCTTCGAAACGATCAAAAATTGGGCCACCATTGGGTGCGAGTCGATGTGGCGGGACCAAAAGGGAATCGTTCCGCAATTGGCGCGGAAATCGTGGTCGAAACCGACATGGGCAAGTTAGTCAGTCAGATCATGCCGACCCGCAGTTACCTCTCTCAAAGCGAAAGCATCGCCACATTCGGTCTGGGGAACCAGGATAAGATCAAGCGAATCACCATTACTTGGCTAGGGGGACAAAAGAAGGTTGTCGAGGGACCGCCGATTGATCAACTCCTGCGGATCTCGTACGATTTCTGACAGAATTGCAAAATCTGCGATTCCAAAATTCTCCAAGAAAATGCGATCTTTCTCTTAACTGGACGGAAAACATGACCAGCAGTGTCGAAGACCGCTTGTTACAGCACGGCCACGTGCTCCCCACGGCACCCGAGGCAGTCGGCTTTTATCTTCCCGTCCTGCAGACAGGCAATTTGGTGGTGACCAGCGGTCAATTACCAATGGTTGGCAAAGAACTGATGTTTAAAGGGAAAGTTGGCAGTGAGCTGCATGAAGAGCAGGCCTTTCATGCGGCACGCATGTGTGCCTTGAACTGCCTGGCACAAATCAAGGCTTGCCTGGGAAGCCTGGAACGAGTGGTTCGTATTGTTCGGGTCGAAGGTTATGTCCAATCGGCCCACGGTTTTTCCCAGCAACCGCAGGTGATCAACGGCGCATCGGAACTGCTGGTCCAGGCCTTTGGTGAGGCGGGCAAGCACACACGGATCGCCGTGGGTGCGAATGAGCTTCCCCTCAACGCTGCGGTCGAGCTTGTGATCTGGGCGGAAGTCCGTGACTGAGGTGTTGACCTGCGTTCGAAAAGCATGACGGGTTGATACCAGCCATGCTTTTTGATACCCATCCGTCACGCTTTTTTCACTGGGCAGCTCGTCCATTCAACAACCGGGTTTTCCTTTTCCCGAGCGAAAATCGTGACGAACGCGTTTGCCCTCAATCGGTATGAGGCAGGTGAAACTTGCGGACGCGTTTTCCCACTGAATGCAACATGATCTGCGCATCAGGCTCGTTGGATTCCGGCAAATTTCGGACGGATTGCCAGGTGGATGCGGCATTCAAACCGGTGAACATCACCGCGGAAAAACGAGGGTTGAGCGGGTTATCTCCGACGGCAATGACCCAGGTTTCGGGATGTGCAAACCGCTGACCAGCGACCGAGAACGACTGTTGTCCGAACGTGACTGGGAATCGAGAGGACTTCTCTAAGATGACGGCACTGGCTTGATTCGTGCGGGGAGATCCCACGAGCAGGAGATGATGTGAACGGAGTTCTTCGTCGGTCACCTCGTTATCGGATTTGATTGTGGGCTGAACATTCGCAAACCGACGGATAACCTCGGTCTGCAGGTGCAGTGCGGCCTCTTTCTGCGCAGCACGATCGTGTTTCGTCCCATAAACGATCAGGGCTCGATCGGGCTCAACTTCGTAGGAAAAGATCGTCCAGGGATTTCTCTTTTGAAATTCCAGACTCATCTCTGCCGTTAACCAGCGATCCAGCGTTGCCACGGCATCGGCCCCGGCGGTCTGCTGCAGGTGGTTACGGAACTGCTCGGTACGAACCTGCTTGCCAGCGTGCGACTGCCCGAATTCATCCAGAGATTGCGTCAAAGCGTCTAACCCGATCTGGTCTCGTAACGCTGCCAGCAGCATGACCCCCTTCCCCGCGGCAATCCGATACCAGTCCCCGTTTGTTGGATCGGCCTGTATCTTCGTGAGCGGAATATCATGACCAACTCGCCTGACGGCGGTCAGCCATTTCGATTCGTGTTGAAATAATGCTAATCCGACTAAGTCTTTTCCTTCGAGGGCGGTTTCAGAAAGCAGACTGGTCCTTGGCGAATCAACGTCTTTTTCGTCTCGTTCTTCATCCTCATCGTCTTCATCATGAGCGATCGATTTGGGTTTCGGGGTGACGAGAGGGTCATTGTGAAAGATGACCGCGTGTTCCAGTGCGACCACATTTTCATATTCTGCGAACGCCGCTGCCAACCAGAGATCTGCATCGGTCGCGGGTAGTAGTGTTCCCCGCCAGGCAAACGGGTGCCGCGCTTCAAACTCAACATGCAGGGGCTCATCCTTTTTCGGAAACGCCTCGAGATCCATTGCGGCCAACACCTCGTCAGTATCCTCCGTTCTCGGTGGCAGGACCACCGATTTGACATCGATCAACGTCCAATCATGAGCGACGAGCGGTTGAATCGACGGCTGTTGTTCACGGTCACTTTCGGAAGGGAGCCAGGTTCGACCCAGCGGCGGACCAAACAGGGCCCAACTCTTTAAGTCACGAGCCATTGCGGCCGTTGTAAACTTGGCATCACAGGACGGAAATCCCACGAGTGGTGGAGTCGAAAAGGCCGCGAAGCCAAACGCCTCGCCAATCTGCCCCTGATTTCGCCGAAAGAGTTTGATCCAGGCCTGATCCCGTAAATTCGGGTGGAGTACCAAATTTGCGGGTTTCCCCCGGAAGTCCGCCACCGTCTCTTTGAAGACACCGAGGTCCTTAACGTTGTTACAGCCCCAATAAAAACCGGTCGTTCCGGCAACCCACTCGTTCCGGCTACTACGCCAGGTTCGGGACGCCTCCGTCCCCAATTCGAGCATCGCAATCTCGTTCGTATTGATGTCTCCTAGCAGCCATTCGTTCGTATAAAGACCGTTATTGGACGAAGTCAGGATTTCGGCAACCTGATCAATCGAGTTGGCATATTGAATGGCACGACGGATGCGTGAGGCGAGCATTTCCCCTTGCGGATTGAATTTGGTCTGATCGATCGTCGTTTCGGAAATGATCAGTCCCGCATCATTGATATAATAATCCAGGCCGCTTTGAATTCCTCCGGGAAAGGTCTGGAAGACCATGCGGTGTCCATGCGAAGGCTGAATATCAAGCCAAACGTTGAAAAAACGGACGTTCGAAAGATCGGACATCGTGATATGTCCTGCCACAATCTTGCCGTCGGCGGTTGCCGGACCGGTCGCCACAAAGGCGCTGCATCGTTCCTGTCGAGTCGCTCGGTGGGGGGATCCATGCCGACCACGAAACTTTTCGGCATCAACCCCACTCGCAGTCCCTTCGAGAGCCGATTCCAGGAACCCGACCTCAATATCAGAATTGATTACCACAATATCAATCAGATCCAGCAGCCGACCTTCCAGTTTGGCCCCCGCTGCTGCCGCTCCGTCGGCAATCCCCTGCATTTCCCGCAGGTATTCGTTGTCAAATCGCCTGAGAAACAGGGCATTCACGAACAATCGCAAATCGTGCCAGGCGGTATCCGGTGCATGAACGCTGCGAAGTTTGGCGATGGTATGGCAATAGTCGACAATCTCGCGTGCCAGTAACCGACCATGCTGATAGCCACGTTCATAAGGGGTTCCCTCGATATGAACCACGATCCAGCCATCCTGAGGAAATCGCCAGCCGGGTCCCTGTCGCGTGACTGCGATCGGGTCAGGCGCGAATAACGGTGGCTTAACGGCAGGAGGCTGGCCGTTTGTCTCATTCGACACGAACAGGCAACTGATCGCGATCAATGTCAGGAAAAAATGGGTCCGATTCCATGGCAAGGAACACATCTGATGAACTCCCCTCTAGAGCGATTATTTGATCGAAAACAGGTCTTAAGGTGATCACACGCGACTCAAAACTTGCTCAAATTCCATCGACTCTCGGATTCGTCTCGATCTGGCTCTCTCGTGGAATTTGTCATCCAACCTCATCGTCGCAACGGGATTCGCGAGCGGATTGATCCCTCGCAACAGAATCTAGTCGATTGGAACCGGTTGGTCATTACAGAGAACCGAATTCTGAACCGAGACTTTCCGAAGACTGGCAGTAAAGCCTGCCGCTCAATTTTTTGAACTCGGCTACTTGACCATCGTTGGTTACCTCACGCAAGATAGGTTGTAGGAATCTGGCAGGATAAGATCGATGATGGGAATCGAGTGCACAGTGATTCCCTTTTTTCAGTCCATTTTGAGGGTGTGATGACGGAAACGACAAAAAAGCCCCGAAAATCCAGTCGGCTCGATCCCCTTTCCGTGGTCGCTCAGACCCTGATCGGCGTACTGGAACAGCGACGGCAAACAAGTTCAATCGGACTGTGTCTCGCGGAATTGCTCGAGCACGTTCCTGGCCTGACCGCCGACGATGCACAACAGGCACTCCAAAAACCAATCGCAAAAAAACGGATCATCGCGGTTTTTTCTGGCGAACTCGCAAGTCCACTTCTGCTCAAGGAAGATCTCGAAGCGGCCTCGCAGTCGACGGAACTGTTGAAATTACTGGTTGCCCGCAGATGTTCAGCGGCAGTCCCGATGTCGTTGTTAAGCGAGTTGACGCAGTCGCTTGTTCCTGCATTAAAAAAACTCGTCGACCAATACTGGCCCCAACACATTGATCGTCTTCCCGCAGGACTGTCACCGATGTTGACAGGGAGCGGTAAAAAACAGCGGCTGGCCCTGCATGACGAGCAGTTTCCACTTCCTGAGGTCGAGTTGAGCCATAAGTTGGTTTCGGCTCTGCAGGCAAAAGCGATCAAGGAGAAACCGCCCACCCCCACTTCCTGGCCGGAACTGCTTGATCTGATCAATTCAAATGATTCTGCCGACCTGATTCAGCAGGCGACGCAGCAACAGCCCTTCGCTGGTAGTGTGCGAGAATTCGTGACGCAATCCCAAACCTGGATTGCCTTGAAGCAGGACTTTCCCGAGGTCGTTTGTAGCGATTTCTTTTTACAAAGATTGATTCAGGCAACCTGTCATGCGGAAGCTCCGGAAGTGAAGCTCTCTGTTTTGGCGCGGCAATTGCCGAAAGATCTCCAGCCGCCGTTTCTCGCTCGCTGGCTTTCCGAATTCGACCACCGACGCGAATATGACTTTGTGCAGCTGGCTTCGACAGGAACGGCAAAAAAGCGGGATCTCCTGCTGCAAGACCGACGATTCCCTCCCGCCGAGATTCGCTGGGGGGAAAATGCCGTGAAAATCTTGCACAGCTTAAAAGCGATCGGTGGCACGTCCTATCCAGCGACCTGGACTCGACTCGTGGAACTGGCGGGAACCCCGCTGACACCAGCCATTCGTGAAAAAGTCGTGAAGACCGAACCCTTCCAGTCACAAGTGATCCTTTCGTTTCTCGTTGATCCGAATGCTCCCCTCGCTCTGTCTGGCGATGACGAGTTACTCGCGAGCTCCCCCGCGTTGTGGCGGATTGCCCTGGGAAAACTTCGGACGAACGAGAATCAACTGCTGACCGTCGACAAGTTGGTCAACCAAAAGGGTCTCCACCCTTCACTACGGCCACGACTGCAAGCCGCAATCGAACGAATGATCCGCGACAAGTCGCTCCCTCACGGATTCGGTGCCCTGAAAGTCGCGAAGAAGTGGGGGCTTTTTCTCTCGATCGATGTGATCGGTACGGGCGTTCCTTCCTCGCCCGACTTCATCTCCAGATCTGATTCCGCATCCAGTAATCCTGCCCCGCCGATCGAGAATTCGGCGAGCGTGGATATTCGGCTTTTTGAAAGAGATTTTGATACGGCCTTTTCCCTGTTAGATGGAAAACTTGGACTTCGGCACTATGCCAGTCTTGTCGATCTTCGGCCCGCGTTGAAACAATACCCTCGAGCGGTCTTTGATCAGGAAATCCTCAAACTTCGTCAATCGGGTCGTTATTCACTCAGCCTGATGGAAGGTCGTTTTGGTTTGACGGATGAAGAACGAGCGGCTGCTCTGGTGGTCGACCATGTTCCGCATCTGCTCGTGCAAAAAAAATCGCATTGAAATCGTATTGAAGACCAGAGGATTAGTTCAACGAAAAACTCGCAAAAGGCGATTGTCATGTCCCCGTCGGAACTCACACTGGAGATGTTCGCTGAACATCTCCGCTATACGAATCCATTCGATGAAAACCGAGTGACTCAAACGGATTCGCTCACCAACGATGTTCCGGCAATCCATGCCGAGGCTTTTGAACAATTAACCCTCCGCGCCCGAAAGGAGGCCCAAAATCCGGAGATGGGGAGTGGGGTCGTTGTGACCGGGCCGCCGGGTGTTGGAAAGAGTCATCTGCTGGCACGGTTCGGCGAGTGGGCGCGGCAGGAAAAATATCCTTTTATTTACTTGCTGAATCTGCAAGCAGGACCGGCCGATATCCTGCGGACGATCCTGCGAACGTCTCTCAGTATTCTGACGAAAGGAATGGCAAAATCGCCGGGCCAGACACGGCTTTACCGATTGATCAGTGCCACAATCAATCATGCATTGGACTTGAAGAAACTTTCTCAGGGAGTTGATTTACAGACCGCATATCAAGCCTACGAGACGATGGTGAATCGGCTGGAGGGAGAGACCTCGATTTACCGTGTCTTGTGGTTGCTGTTCGATGATCTGTTTCGACAACTGAATGGTCGCCCTGGTACTGGTCGAGCTCTGTTGGCAAAACGCTGGTTATCGGGGAATTTTCTCGACCTGGACGAGGCATTGCAGTTGGGGTTGAAGGGGCCGGAATTAAGGGAAGACGGCTGCGCACTCGATCTCGAACAGATGAAAGAGGTCATCAAGGTTTTATGTCAGTTGGCCGGATTCCGGAAACGTTCGTTCATTCTCTGCTTCGATCAGGTGGATACACTGACCGAAGATCAGGTGCAAAGCTGGTCAGCGACCACTCATGCCCTGCTGGATATCTGTCCACGATTACTGGTCGTCACCAGCGGGGTCGATGATACTTTCATCGAATGGACACGTCAGAAACTGGTCCCGCAGTCGAGCTGGGATCGGATCCGCCAATTCTCACTCAACTTATCCGGGATCGATGCCAAGGCGAGTCAGATGATGATTCAGGATCGGTTGCAAAGATCGCTTCGGCGTTTCGGCTCGCTCCCCGAAGTCGCTCAGCGGATCAACCAGGACTCGCTCTTCCCCCTGGGCCGGACCTGGGGAGCAAAAATCTTTTACGATCAAAACGGCGATCCGCAAGCCGATTTGCGTCCACGACATATTATCAATCAGGCGGGCTCGGCATGGGATCGCGAAAGTCATAAACTTGCCCAACTGGGGGTCATAGATTGGCTCGCTTCCTGGCCAGACTCGGGACATCAGGAACACGCTCCGAGTTCTCTGACACCGATCGAGATCGATCTTCCAAGCTTGATTGATCAGCGAGTCACCGAAAAACTGAATGAACATCGTCAATCACGATTGTTGCGTCCCGAAGAATTGCCTGTCGATGCGGGAAATGTTGTTGGCCTGATCAGATCGATCCTGAAGGCCTGCGAACAGGCGGGGCCGCCGTATCAAACGGAACAGTATGCACGGTTCGGTGGCATTGTTGTTTCGTCGTCCAAAATTCGCAAGAAGCCGGCTTTTCAACTGGTTGTGGAACAGTTGCCGGATTCGCCAAGCGGCCTCAAAAGAGCTCTCGGCATTACGGTTGCAGAAGCATCAAGTGGAACGGCTGCTACTAACATGCTGAAACGCATTCTAGCGGAATTGGAAACACCGACGGGAGCGTATCGGGCGCTCTTGATTGTCGATGCTCGCGAACCGCTTCAACTGGCCGAAGCGGGTCAGGCTTACCTCGACAAGTTGAAATCGTATTCAAATCGATTCACGCTGCAATCGCTCGATTTTGAACAGTACGCCACCCTGGAATCGTTCGAGGCGGTCGTCGGACTCGCTCGGTCAGGTGATCTGGAAGCGGTTCCGCCTGATGGTTTAATTCGACCAATTTCTGAGCGTGAAGTCTATGAGTCGCACCATCGTCACCAGCGTTACCTGAGCCCGCTGATCCTTTGCCAAATTCTCGGCGAATGTACCGATGTGACGCTTCCTCAAGTTCCGGAACTGGATCGGCAGCGCGTGATCGAGGCAACATATGCTCAATTGGCCATCAATTTAGGGCTCACAACGCTGCAATTGGCGAGTTGGTGGATTGAGCATCAGCAGCCAAGGCCCGACGAGAGTTGCCATGCGGCCGTTCATAATATGTTCAAAGAGGTGGTTCTAAAGCTGCATGCGGAAGGGAAAGTCTGTGCGATCGCTCTGAATGATTATTACATGGTCCAGCCGACGAACGCTCTGTTCGAGGTAAGGCGTTAGTCCCTGCAAAACGGCATACGTCTGCAAACAATCGGATCCATCCAGACCGCCTCCCCGAAGCAAATCCAAACCAAGTCCCGTCGTGACGAAACCCGAACCCTTTTTTCGCGGGACACTGTTAGTCGCGAGAAACTGTTAGTCGCGAGAAACTTTCGGCAGATCACGACCTGCAAGTTCTTGAAACTCCGCTAGTTTTTGGTTCCAGAGGCGTTCCAGTTCGGTCCCCTTTTCTGGATAATCGGCGATCAGGTTTTTGGTTTCGCTGCGATCGTTTTTCATATTGAATAATTCCCAGGGACGATCGGTTCCCCAAGAGACGAGCTTCCAGTCTCCGACGCGGACCGCACGATTGTTTTCGTGAAACCACCAGAGATATTCGTGAGGAATAATCACATCCCGTGCGAATGCCGGAACAAGACTTGTCCCCGGTGCGACAGGTACTGGTTCGTTGTTCCACGTTTCGATTCGTTTTGCACCGGCTACTTCGACAACCGTCGGAACCAAGTCGATCAGATGACTGGGAGTATGTCGCACCGCACCCTTTTCGGTAACACCATTTGGCCAGTGAAAGATCAACGGAGTTGAGATTCCCCCTTCGTGAACCCAGGACTTGTGCATCCGAAAGGGAGCATTCGAGACGGTCGACCAGCCTGGGCCTAATCCCAGATATGAACCCGCCGAACCGGGGGTGGCCGTCCGGTCATGGCCATCCCCTCGAATGATCTGTTCGGCACTCGCCCCATTGTCCGACAGAAAAATGATCAGCGTACTTTCCCATGCATTCATCGCGACCAGTTGCTCGATGACTCGGCCAATTTCCTGATCCATCCGGTCGATCATCGCGGCATGAATCGCCATTTTTCCCGCCTGAAAAACTCGCTGCTCGTCAGTCAGATCGCTCCAGGCGATCGCGCGTCCGACCTCGCCTGGTCCCACCCGCCGCTGAAGTTCCTCCTCCGAGGGATTCCACCGCGGGGCGGTCTTCTCGGCTCGCGGTGCCAAGTCCGAAGTGATCAGGCCCAGTTGACGCTGGCGGGCAAATCGCTCTGCACGCAAGACATCCCATCCCGCCAGATACCGCTTGCGATACTTCGCAATGTCTTCGGGCAATGCCTGCAGCGGAAAATGGGGCGAGGTAAAGCAAAGATATTGAAAGAACGGTTGATCACGGAACTGCGCTGCATGCTCTTTCAGGCATTTGACGGTATGTTCGGCAATGGCAGTTGTCACATAAAACCCCGTCCCCGGCGCGATGGCGGGAAGCGGCTGGTCGTCCTCGGTATGAACCCGGGGGGCAAAGTAGCGATCGTGATCCTGAAGCGAATAGGACCGATCGAAACTATTCTTTAGCGGCGGGCCGTCCACGTGCCACTTCCCCGAATGATAAGTACGATACCCTTGCGGCTTCAACATTTCCGGTAACAGTTTGGCCCACCCCGGCCTGATTCCACCACTCCCCGCCGCTGGAATCTGGGGAAGTGCATCGCGGCGAACCTGCTGTGCGTAATAACCCGTTAGAATTGAGGCCCGTGATGACCAGCAACGACCCGTATTGTACGCTTGCGCAAATCGGACTCCCCCCGTCGCCAGCCGATCCAGATTCGGTGTGGCAATCTCACCTCCGTAACAACCAAGATCCGAATACCCCAAGTCATCCGCGACAATCAACAGAATATTGGGCGAGGCCGATGCCGCCGCAAAAATCGGCGAATCCACAGGGATGACCAAAGCCATGATGAGTCCGATGGACAATCTCGCTAGTTGAAGTTTTTCGTGAAAGACCCCGACGCAGCAGGGCCGATTGAATTTGGAAAGTGCGGGATTCATATTCATGCACCAATGTTTGTTGTTGCGGTCGATTACGGGATGATCCTCAATGGCAATTCCATCGCACCTCGGGATACGCCCTGCAGAATTCGTGCTGGTGACAGCGAACGCCTCGGGATGTGCAAGTGCAATGGTCTTTAGTCTGATCTTTTGGCTTTCAACAGACAACTCACTTCTCTCGCGTCGATTCGCATTCTAAGATGTTGCGACCGAAATGTGTCGGCACGACAAATCCGATCCTCTCGTTTTACTTGTGGGAATCCTTCATCTGTGAGCAATCCATCTGAGCACGCGTCAACAACGCTGGGCGAATCGGTTCCCGATACGAAACTGGTTCGCGGATTGGGATTGCCGCAGTCAATTGCGCTCAATATCGCCAATATGGTGGGGATCGGTCCGTTCATTACGATCCCCGGCTTTCTCGCCGCGATGCATGGACCACAGGCATTGATCGCCTGGGTGATTGCGGCCATACTGGTCATTTGCGATGGGCTGGTTTGGAGCGAATTGGGGGCCGCATTGCCGGGGAGTGGCGGGACATACCATTTTCTCCGCGAAATCTTCGGCAAAGGATCATCCCGCTGGGGGCGCATGCTCCCCTTTCTTTTCGTCTGGCAATTTCTGGTCAGCGGAACCATGGAGATTGCATCCGGGTATATCGGTGCCGTCCCTTATCTCGAATTCATCTGGCCGAATCTCACAGAACTCCTCAATTCCTGGCAGATTCCCCGCGGCACCAGGACCCTAGCCGCTGTTTGCTGTCTGCTGGTCACCTGGATGCTGTCGCGACGGATCGAGGTTGTCGGCTGGTTCGGTATTGTCCTGTGCGCGGGGACACTGATCACAGTCGCCACGGTAATCATTTCGGGCCTGCTGAACTTTAATGCGGCGCTGATTACCTTTCCGCCAGACGCCTTCCACGTCAATGGTGAATGGGTCAATGGGCTCGGTGCCGCGATGCTGATCGCAATTTATGATTATCTCGGCTACTACAACATTTGCCATCTCGGAGAAGAAGTTCGAGATCCAGGACGAACGATTCCCCGCGCGGTGATCACGTCGGTGATCGTGGTCGCCATCATCTACCTGACGATGAACTTGTCGATCATCGCCGTGGTCCCCTGGGAAGAGGCGATGAAATCGAATCAGATTGCGGCCCTCTTCATGGAAACACTGTACGGACGGCAGGTCGCCATCATTTTCACCGGGTTAGTCTTATGGACCGTACTCGCGTGTATGTTTTCGATCACGCTGGGCTATTCACGCATCCCCTACGCCGCCGCGATGAATGGAGATTTCCTCTCTCTTTTTGCTCGTGTTCATCCAACCAAACGATATCCCGCCGTCTCGCTTTGGACGCTCGGACTGCTCACCTCCGTATTTTGTTACCTACCGCTTGAGTTCGTGATTGAAATTGCGGTCACCGTCCGAATTCTGGTCCAGTTTGTCGCCCAAATTCTCGGATTGCACATTTTACGCACGACCAGACCCGATATTGTGATGCCGTTCCGGATGTGGCTCTACCCCCTCCCCAGCCTGTTGGCATTGATCGGCTGGCTGTTCGTGTTGGGGACTCGTGTGGAAACGTTATGGGCCGTCGCCGCAGTCATCGGCAGCGGAGTCATTGTTTACTTTGCGTTCGTCGAAAAACCGGCGAATATTTCCGCTCGTTGAACATTCATTCCGTCGCAAGTCTCGTGATCAGATGATCGATGGGTACAATCCAATGATGCGTCGACTCGACGCACATCAAATTCATGACAGTTGAATTGTGGGTTTGTCAAAACATAAAAAATAAATTGAACAAAAGGTAACGAAGATCACGAAGGGGGGGGTCGAGAATAAAAGATGGAATCACATCGAAATTTGCACCATGGGCAATTCAAGAGAATCGCGAATAGCCTCGAAAGCCAATATCCCCCCGATACCACCGCCTCCCTTTTTCTTTTTCCCCGCTTCTTCCTTCGTTGACATCGTTATCTTCTGTTCAATTTCTTCGTTTTAAAACCTTCCATTCGATCTCTCACCAGGCACGACTTACGGATCAATCAATTCTTTTGTCGCCATTTCAGGCCAACCACGGAAGTTTTTCCGCAACACCGAGTCAGAAATGTGAGTTTCAATAGAGTTCAATAAATGAGGGTACAGTAAGGCTATCTCTTGCACGGCGGTTTTCTGTTCCGAAATGTCGACCAGTCCACGAGTTTGCAGGAATCGTAACCAGACCGGAAGCATTTCGAACGTCGTGGCAACCGCGTAGTAATCGAGCAACCCGGAACAACCCAGCGAGTCAAACACGACGAGATTCAAATAAGAGGACAAGGTGCCACGATCCGGAACCAACAGATTCTCGGGAATACGGATTTTCTTCGGCACGGCCGATTCCTCGTAGAGGGAATCTCGATTCGGTACGGGTTCGAGCTCTCCGCTGAGTCGTTTCAGGATATAAGATGCAATGCTTTGGCGACCGAGTTCCAGTTTCGTGTAGGGAATTCCCTCTTTGCGTCTTGCATAGTCAACAAATTCGTCCAGGATTTGAGTCAATGATTCCCGGAAATCGACCGTGATCTTGGGGGGAGTATGAAGTTCCAGAGCGGAGGAAGCCACCTCGTCTTTCCGATATTTGGCTCGCTTGAGCTTCAGCTTGAAGTCCTCTTTTGACCAGACGCGAGTCGATTGGCCGCTGATCCGTTCCAGATAGTCAGCCAGCCAGCTCACATCCACCTTTTCAAAGTAGTACTCTAGCTCTTCCGCTAACCCCGAATCGTGAGCATTGAGAACGTGTTGGGTTTCGAGCTTCTCATACAACAGACAGTTGGCGCCCCAGCGTGAATAGTTCCCTTGCCCCCACATGATATTGTCGGAATCCCGAATTCCAGGCCAAGCAATCCGACAAGTCTGGGACAGCGTCGCCAAGTCGCCATGATACGCCAACAGGTCGATCACTCCGCTGTAGACGTCGACATCACTTCCTGCAATCTCAGCGATCTCCGTCGTCAGGGCCTGAATGCTTTCCTGTCGATTCGCCGCCACCGCATTCAGGATCTGCAACCGGAGATAGTAATGGCTGTACTCGTCGAACAGCTCAGGTGCTCGCTCGCGCAGCAGTAGAAGGGATTCCTCGGAGCACTCCCTTTTCCCAAGGACCACCTCTCGATCATGGATCACATTCACCAGTTCATAAACCATGTCACCGTCGAAAATCTCACGATCCTCGAGAGCCTGGCAAAACAGCACCAATCGCTCCGCATCATCCACTTTCTCAAAATCAGTCATAAACTTGTCGACAAAAACTTCGGTAGGAGTCATCATCTCGTCGATACGAATTGTTTCCAGGGACGCCTGCTCGGAAAATAACTTGCGTTTTTCGTTCATTTCCGCCGATTGGCGAGCCAAGTCCGTATCCCGCGCGAGTGTCACCGCGAGCGCTGCGTCAACACGGGCCTGTTGTTCGGCCCGAATTTTTTGATCAATCGCCTCTCGATCCCGCTGCAGGCAGCAGCGTTTGTATTTCACGCCACTTCCACACGGACACTTTTCATTACGACCAGGCATACAGATTCGCTTTCATGAGTTTTTGCCTTGTCTTCAAGGCTGAAATGATTCGTTTAGCAATGAATGTTTGCGGGTGCGATTCGTTTTCACCGCATTCCCGTCTCTGCCTGAAGTGCCCCAGATTGCAACGATCAATCAAACAGGGTCTTCTTCACATAGGTCTTTTTCTTGCCAGCTTTCTCACTAGGCTTCTTAGCGAGTTGCTTCACGAGTGTCTCAGTCGGTTCGTCAATCCCCTTTTTTCTGATACGACTGGGAGCTTTCTCGGGTGTCGCAGGAGCACTGACTTTGGGTTCCGGGGCTCCGTCAAGCTTGTCACCTGTCTGGATTTTGGAGAGCCGCCCCAACCCCCGCGTGATGTACTCATCACTAATGTCAAAGGCGAGGAAATTTCGTCCCAGTTTTTTCGCAGCGGCGACCGTTGTGGCACTCCCACTAAAGGGGTCGAGAACCAATTCACCGGGACTCGAGCTGACCTTGATGATCCGTCCGAGCAGTTGTTCGGGCATTTGGCAGCCGTGAAACCCTTCTCGCTCTTTAAACGTGCCAGCCACGCGTGGGAAGTACCAGGTATCCTCGTCAGGATTCAAACCCTCGGTCAGATCTTGCGGGCGCAAAATCCAGGTATCGTCTGGAAGACGCCCCTCTTTCGCGGCACGTGCGTCGGCATAAACGGTTTGTCGTGCGGAAGGAACGGCGATCGCGGCACCGTTAAACGTAAACTTTTTAGCGTCCTTCACGAAGTGAAAGAGGTGGGTGTGTGAGCGACTGAATTTGTATTTGCAGTTGACCCCAAACGTATAGTACCACAGCACCCAACTGCGGCAGTGAAAGCCGATCTCCTGACTCAATATTTTCAATTCGGCGGCGTAATCATCGCCGATCGCCAGCCAGAACGTACCGGTCGGCTTGAGGACCCGGTGAACCCCCTCAATCCACTGTCGTGACCAGTTGAGGTATTCCGGCGGTGCTTTCCGATCTTTGTAGACATCGTAGGCATAGCCGATGTTGAACGGTGGATCAGCGAACACCAGATCGACGGACCCTGGATCGAGTTGCTGCATCGCCTCGATGCAGTCTTGTTTGTGAATGGTGTTCAGTGCCAACATCTCGCCCCCCTCCCTGCTGGATTGGCCGGTTGGGCAACAACAAGCAAGAGGCTGTCGCGGCAACAACCGTTCCGTGGCGGTATCCTATCGCCCTGAGTGCAATGCCTCAACCTTGCCCCTGTTTCCTCTTGAAGAGTACGGCAAAAGCATCGAGGCCGGTCAGTGCAGCGAAAGACACAGGCAACGAACCATTCAAATTCCGCTGCCATCTTCGAAATGATGTGGGAACTGTTGATCCATTTCCATCGCGGGAATACTCGTTGTTCTTCTCGCGACAATTCGGGCGGGAACACCGGCGACAGTACAGTGCGGAGGGACTGAATCGAGCACGACACTCCCCGCACCGATCTTCGAGCCTTCTCCAATTTCCACATTGCCGAGAATTTTGGCGCCGGCCCCAATCAAGACACCTTGACGCACTTTCGGATGACGGTCGCCGGATTGTTTTCCGGTTCCACCCAGCGTGACTTCGTGAAGTATCGAAACATTGTCTTCGATGACTGACGTTTCCCCCACCACAATTCCCGTTGCGTGATCCATCAAAATTCCTGCTCCAATCCTCGCAGCAGGGTGAATATCGACGCCGAAGATTTCCGAGACACGATTCTGAAGATACGTTGCCAGGAATCGTCCGTTATGATTCCAGTGCCAGTGCGCCACGCGATGGGCCTGAAGGGCTTGAAACCCCTTAAAAAAGACAAATGGTTTCAAAAAGCCATCGGCAACCGGGTCGCGATCGACAATCGCCTGCAAATCTTGGCGAATCGCCAGGCGAATCGCGGGACATGCGGCGAATGCTCGAAGTACAACCGATTTCATTCGCTCGCCACCGACGAAGTCGGTGGCGAGCTTCGAAGACAAGATCCCCCCTAATGCCTCTTCGAGGCGGGCCACTTCCAACACGGTCTTGTTCAGAAATAAGCACAAACAAGAGCTTCGTTGCTCTTCATCTGCAGCCTCTTCCCGAATCGCCGACCAAATCGGATCTTCGTCGTTCAGAGTAACGCGATTCAGAGGCTGGGGGATGGATCGGGTCGTACTCAACATCTGAAGTTCCCATTAAGTCAGCCGCAACAAGGTTATCGAGTCAGAGAGGGTCTCAATCCGACTTCGACTTGAACTGCCGCTTGCGAGCAACTCGATCAATTTGCGTGATGCTTCCATTTCGGACCGTGATCGTAATCTCGCCAAACTGCAGTCCTTGAAGTGCCTGAATAATGTTGTCGATGACATTCTCAGGGATCTCTTGGACCGGTCCCCGTTCGGTAAGCTCGCGCTGGATCGCCGGTGAAATTTGCATCGGTAACTCCGCTTGGTTTGAAAAGTGAGGGAGAGATTTCCATTTCACAAATTGACGAGTCGCTTGGGCTTGCCCCGCTCGTGACGACCCTAAAGATTGTCATTTGCGGTCAAGCCTGCTTGCGTGTCCAATCCAGGAAAATGTTCATCGTTCATGCTCGTTTGCTGGGTAATGTTGGATTCGGCATGTCGAGCGGTGCAATCCAGCAACACAATAAATATCACCTATAAAGTGTGGCTTTATTTTGCCTGAAAGGCTCGATGTTGTCAACCATAAAAAGTTTCGATTCTGACCAATCGAAGCGGCGCTCCAAAATTCGCTCGCCGATGATCGGGAATACCAGGAACCATCCGCAGCCTGTGTTCGCCGCCAGTCGCGACCGCAGGCTGAATCACCTGTCCACACCCAGTTCGTCACCGCCATATGACGAACTGGGTGAATTTGAACGACTCCCTCCGCAAACCACGGATCGACATGACCTCCGCACAAAATGACCTCAACCAGAGACTTTGAGGTACACAGACCGAAGGTCTCGTTCGATCACGTTCCCGTTAACGACTTACCCGTTTTGCTTGGGGACCAGCAGTTTACTTCGGGCGATTCGTTCGATCTGAACGACCCGCCCTGCTCGTACCGTGATCGTGATCTCACCAAATTGAAGCCCTTTGAGAGCGATGGCGATATCTCGGCGTAGAACATTCTCGACCTCGGACGATGCCGCCTGGTCGTCGGACAATTTCGGCTGCACCTGATTGTCCGACGAGTTCGCATTCCGAGAAGCTTCGTTTGATGCCGAAGCAGGTTTCATCGTTGCGGCGTTCCTTTCAGGCAAAAATTTCTCGTACCACGTTTCCTTTAACATCTGTCAAACGGAAATCCCTCCCTGCGTAGCGATAAGTGAGTGACTCGTGGTCGAGTCCCATCAAGGCCAAAAGGGTCGCATGCAGGTCGGTGGTATGCATCCGCCCTTCGACCGCGTGGCGCCCGTACTCATCGGTACCCCCATACGAAAATCCTTTCTTCACCCCAGCACCGGCCAACCACATCGGATAGCCCGTGATATTGTGATCGCGACCATCGGGCCCCTGCGCGGTCGGAAGCCTGCCGAATTCACTCCCAAATAGGACCAGTGTGTCTTCGAGCATCCCGCGCTGTTCGAGATCGGCGAGCAATGCCGCCGTAGGCTGATCGGTCGCGGAGCAGTTCTTGATCAACCCCTGATGCAGGTTCGTGTGATGATCCCAACCCGGCTGGCAGATTTCTACAAACCGCACACCCGCTTCGCTTAATCGTCGAGCCATCAAGCATTGGCGGGCGAATGCCCCGGCAGGGCCAGGCTTCACACCGTACGCATCCAGCACGGACTGTGGTTCTTTCGTGATATCCAGCAGCTCAGGAACTTTATCCTGCATTTTGAACGCCAACTCGTAAGACTGGATGACGCCGTCCAGCTGGTCAGGAGCACTCGGTGTCGCCCCGAGTTCCCGATTCATGGATTGAACGAGATCAATTTGACGCCGTTGCAGTGCGGTTGCCGTTTGAGCTTTCAGGTTCGGAAGATAACCGCTGTCATTGATCTTCGTTCCCTGATAGTGAGCAGGAAGAAAGGCACTCCCGTAGTTCACCGCACCGCCAAAGTTCGGCGGTGGATTAATCGTGACATAACCCGGCAAGTCCTGATTTTCCGTCCCAAGTCCATACATCAACCATGCCCCCATCGACGGTCGCGTCAGTTGGGCTTGAGCAGCGCCCGTGTGCAGCTGAATCACCGCTTGGGGATGGGCCGGAGTATCCGTGTGCAAGCCACGCAGAAAGCAGAGCTTATCGACGTGCTGGGCGACATTCGGATAGAGTTCTGAGATCCATGTTCCGGTTTGGCCATGTTGAGCAAACTTGAACTTCGAAGCGGTCAATGTTCCGCCGCCTGGCCCCACCTTTCCATCGTCTTCCTGGAGTTTGGGCTTATAGTCCCAAGTATCCATCTGGGACGCGGCCCCTTCCATGAATAAGAAGATGATCCGTTTGGCTTTAACAGGAAATTGCGGTGGCTTGGGAGCCAGTGGCCGATGACCTGTGGGATCTTGACTGGCTGAGGCCATTCTTGGCGCGGTCTCGCGCAGCAGGCTCGCGAGAGCCAAATATCCAAAACCCGTGTTGGCGCTCTTCAATATCTGACGACGACTCAGCTGATTCGAAGCAATGTTCGGTCGTCCGTTTGGTTCTGACATATCGTACTCCACAATAGCGAATTCACGCGATTGGATAAAAAATATTGGAAAATAAATCTCGACCAGATTGTCTGTCGGGGCACCCTACTTGAGGTAACGGAACTCGGCCGTTCCGAGCAGTGCCTGGCAAAAACTGGCCCAAGCTGCTGTTCGTGCATCTTTCGACTCGATCACTTCTTCCTTCGCGACAGTCTCGGTCGTATCGATGTCGTCAGGATTTGCCGGAATCACGGGTAAAACAGCCGTTGCTGCTGCGGCTCCGGCACCCTGACCCTGAGCCGGACTGGGCACCTCTGCCGCTGCGACAACGGCTCCAGCGGATGCAGGCGTGCTGGTGCTGGCGTCTGCCACCTGGGGCGTTGCCTGTTGCTGTGCTGCCACAGCGAACGTCTCACGCACGATCAACTCAAAATCCGCAACATAGCGATTCGCCTGATCCAGTTCTGACGCAGACGCAGAGCGTCCGAACGCCAATCGATAGGCGAGGTTGATCCGGTCATAGTCGTTCAGTTCCGCCTGCTGAACCAGGCGTTCGGCGAAGGCCAACGACTGACGACGTACGAATGGATCGTTCAACAGATACAGTGCTTGCGTCGGTACGGTTGTCGTTTCACGACTTCCCGTGACCAACCCTTGATCGGCAAAGTCAAAGACTTCGAGCGATCGCGGGGTCACACCCCGCACCAGTGGCAGGAAAACGCTTCGATGTACGCTCAAGCTGGATTTCTCACCCAGGCCACGAGCTTCCGGACCGTTGTTCCGCATTTCAATCACCTTGAAATCCTTGGCTAACGATCCCTCGGGACGAGTGAGTTTCAGTTGACCCGCGACGGAAAGCGTCGCATCGCGAATTTCTTCGGCATCCAACCGGCGTGGAAGATGTCGCCAAACCAGGCGATTGGCGGGATCGACAGCAAAGTTGGCGGCGACGGAATCGGCACTCAGACGGTAGGTATGACTGAGCACGATAGTTCGCACGAGCTTCTTCACGGACCAACCTCCCTGCACGAACTGTTTGGCCAAATGATCCAGCAGTTCTGGATGAGTCGGCTTGTCACCGGTCGTACCGAAATTGTCCACGGTGGAAACGATCCCCTGTTGGAAGAGGTGTTGCCAAATCCGATTGACGATCACGCGTTGCGCGAGCGAATTCTTGTCGCTGGTGAGCCACTGGGCCAATTCCAGCCTCCCGCTTTGTTGGGGGTTCACTTTGGGTTGATCCGCAAATTCGAGCGTACTCAGGAAGCCTCGTGGAACAACGGGCCCCCGTTGCTCCGCTTCACCCCGAATCCGAACTTCCGTATCCCCAATCGTCTTCCCTTCACGAACACCATAAGCGACTTTTCCTTGAGCTGCCGGATCCGTCAGAGCATACAGGTCTTGCTGAGCTCGATTCATTTTCACTCGGAAAGCCTGCTGCTTTGGCCGACCGTTTGTATCAGTGGCTAACCCCTCAGGAGTCCCACGGATCGCTTCGAATTCGGTACGGGCCTTTTCGAATGCGGCTTTGGCTGCTTCAATCTTTTCGGCCATCGCAGGGTCCGGCTTCGAATCGGCTCCCACTTGTAAAAGCATGGTGTTGTCGTAGTAATCAAGACCACCTCCCCCCATTTTGCTCTTCACCCCCGCGCACAGATCACTGCTGTGAAAAATCCCCGCCAGCGCGTAGTAATCGACTTGGGGAATCGGATCGAATTTGTGGTCGTGGCAACGAGCGCAACTGGCGGTCAGTCCCAACACAGAACGGCTGACGGTATCGATCTGCTCGTCGATATTGTCCATCGTGAATCGGACTTTAAACCGTTGATTCACATCTTTCACACCCAATGCCAGGAATCCGGTTGCGACTAACTGTTCGGCCTTTTCCGCAGGAGAATTCGCCGGCAATAAGTCACCGGCAATCTGTTCGCGAATGAACTGGTTGTACGGCTTGTCGTTGGTCAATGATTCAATCACATAGTCGCGATATCGCCAGGCATGCGGGAACGGAATGTTCCGTGCGGACCCGCTGGATTCACCATACCGAGCCACGTCCAACCAGTGACGTCCCCATCGCTCACCGAACGCGGGGGACTTGAGCAATCGATCGACCACTTTCTCGAAGGCATCAGGTGCCGTTTCCTCGACGAACTTTGCGATTTCGTCAGGGGTCGGTGGAAGTCCGGTGAGATCAAATGTGACGCGACGAATCAGCGCCAGCTTGTCGGCGTCTGGTGCTGGCTGCAACCCCGCCTCGGTAAGCTTGGTGATGATAAAGCGATCAATCTCGTTGAGGACAAACGATTCGTTCGCCACTTGGGGTGGAACCACTTCTTTGAGTGGTTGCCAAGCCCAATGTTCTTTACGCAACTGGTCATATTCGGGTTTGGGAGCGGTCAGATCCGCAGGAACTTCGACGGCTGGCCATGCCGCTCCGTCCAGAATCCACTTTTCCAGATCGGCGATTTGTTCCTCGCTGAGCTGTTTTTTCGGTGGCATCTCAGGCCCTTTGTGCCGCACGGCCTTGATCAACAGGCTTTCTGCAGGATTTCCTGGCTTGATGCTCGGACCCCGTCCCCCCCCTTCAATCAACCCCTGGCGATCATCAACCCGCAATCCCCCTTTGCCGCCGTTTTCGGCCGAGTGGCAATTGATACAGTTTTCAATCAAGAGTGGTCGAATTTTTTTCTCGAAGAATTCGATCTTCGCCGGATCGTTTTTCGTAAGTGGTTCGCCTGCGAAGACTACCGTGACCGAATAGGTCCCCACCGACGCCGCAATGAGCAAGACTCGTTTGAGTAAAGTCTGCACGTCTTGTGGTCGTAACCAAGTCTTACGTTGTACACGTGTTGAACGTGGTGAAAATGGCCATCCCACGATGATTTCCTTATTGAAATGGATTGAATGGAATTGATCAGTGTTGTTTTGAATGCTGCGATGGATCGTGGCTCGTTGGTGAATTCGCCTATTGCGCTCGCCGGGCTCCGGCCTGTCCCCAAAGTGGATTTGCCAGTTGCGAATTCCATTTTGCAAACTCGGCACGAAGATCTGCCACGATCTCCGTTCGTTCGCCGAGCAAGTCTCGTTTTTCTCCGATGTCCTGTTTCAGATCGAACAGATGCTCTTCGCCATTGCGAAGCTTCAACAATTTGTACTGCCCCTTGCGGATCGCCTGCTGTTCTCCAAAACGCCAGAACAGAGATTCATGCGGTGCCGTCGTGGGTTCATGCGGTGCCGTCGTGACTTCTGCTTTCAAATAAGGAATCAGATCAACGCTATCAATCACGCGATCTTTCGGCAAATCCACACCGGCGGCAGCGGAGGCTGTGGCGAAAATATCGAGAGCGATCACCGGTTCCCGACCAATCCGGTTTTATATCCGACGGCTTTCAACTGATTCGCCAGCGTCACTTCGGTTGACGGCAACCCGAATGTCTCGCGACCGACCGCGTTCTGCTGTGGCCCTGGATTGAACTCATGCCCGAATCGCTGCTGGTAACGACCCGTCAACAACCCCGCTCGCGTTGGACTGCAAACGGGACAACTGACATACGCATTCGTGCAGCGTGTTCCTGTAGTCGCGAGCGAGTTTAAATGAGGTGTCGGAATATCCGTTCCTCCTTGAAATCCCAAATCGCCATACCCCAGGTCGTCGGCAACGATCACCACGACGTTCGGACGGACCACCTCCTGCGCGTTTCCACACCGGGGGATCTGGACGAATATCGCCAACGCGATCAAAAAGAGAATTGGGATATGGTTTAATCGATTCAAAGCCAATCGGGTACGTGGCATCATGTTCCTTTTTTTTATGAGCCGACTATTTGCTGGCGGTCCGTGTGGCTGCGGAATCTCGTTTTGAATCGGACTCGTTCTGTACGCTCCCCGGCTTGGAATACGCCTCCAGGTCGAAATCGACGACATTTTTCCCCGAAGAGACATCTGCCGTGAGCGTGCCAGGTTGTCGATACTTCTTGGGAATCTTCACGATCGGAGTCGAATCAATCCGTTTGCCACTGTCGTCGGTTGCGGGCTCAGGCACCTCGATGATGACATGGTGCGTTCCCAACTCGGCCCCGGCGCGGGTTTGATTGAATTGCAGTCGGTAAACGCCATTCTTGTCCGTTCCCCCGTAAGACGGGGACCCCTGATCCTCGGGAATAAAGGTTACGCTGACACCGGGCAAAGGTTCACCATTCAGCGTGATCGTACCCGTGACGCTCCCCAACTGTGGACCGCGACCACCTCCACAACCGACACCCAGGAAGCCCGTGAGGAGCGCTGTCGCCAAAAATTTCAAAGTCGATCGTTGCACGATAAAAATTCCTGAAGGGCCTTGCTAAGGCCATGTTTTTGTTTTTGAACGAGCGATGAATGCCGCCAAGGATCGTCCCCATGACTAGAAGTCCGAGACCACTTGTCCGTCATTGATGGCACTCAAACGCTGATAAATTCCATACGGACCACCGAGGTTGGATGGACTGGCTACATAATTCGTGTTCGTGTGATCAATGTTTTCGCCGATAAATCTCACGGATCCATCTCCCATTAGAAAATGTGCCCCTCCCACATGTGCGCTATGAAAGGCTCGTTCCAGAGCGGCCGTCGCCAGCAAGGGGCCGTTCAGCTTATGTCGCGTCCAGCGGTTGTGATTGTGCATACCATTGTTATTGACACCGTTGTTGTCACATTTGGGGCCACCCCCTGTGGTCACATGACCGTAAATGAACTGACGATCAGAGCCGAAGGCGGTGGCAGTGAGATCTTTTCCGTTAGGGATATAACGGACTTCACCAACGGCAAACACGTTCGAGGAACCATCGGTGAGATCTCGGAAGTTGCGACCTGCATTCACCTGGAACATACCGATATTTCTGGCTTCCGAAATCGCCGAGGTGCCGTTTTGCACACAGGGCAACCCATCGAACGGACCGGCAGACCCCATGTAGCTTGATGTCGCTACCGCCGTCGCCCCTTTTCCCGTGGCGGCACTCCCCGCATTGTTGGGAACGACGGTGGGATGAGGATCGGTTGGGCAACTGAATGCACTCAGTGGTGTCGCAACCAAGGCCTGATTCCCCGCAGGGATCGAACCACAAGTATCGCAATTATAAGGTGTCGTATTGAAGTTAAATTGATTGAAGAGCGTTGCGCGATCGAGGTACGGCAGGATCGCCACCCCCCATGCCCAACCACTACCAATCGTCTCGGTGTTCCCCCAAACCGTATCACTCAGCCCCATCGGAAACATTTGATTGGTATCGTGGTAATTGTGGAGTGCCAATCCCAATTGTTTGAGATTATTCCTGCATTGGGTTCGGCGAGCCGCTTCACGCGCTTGTTGTACTGCCGGCAAAAGCAGCGCAATGAGCACCGCGATAATCGCGATGACGACGAGTAACTCGATTAACGTGAATCCTCGCAGGCGAAGTGATTGATCGTTCTTTGGATGATGCATTTTTTTCTTTCAGTGAAAACGATGAGTCAAATAAAATAGCTTCCGCGGTCCAAGGGGTGATCCCAGGAGGACTCCTGAGCACAAACCGTGGTTGAGACTGCCTGCAAGCCCCCCCCCTGCCGATCCATCAGAGATTTGGCGTGGTCGAGGAGGCCACCTGCGAACAAGTTGTTCAAGTTCAGCGGGTGACAGCGTCAGGCGATCGATGATCCGACCGCGATTAAATCGCTGCGGAATCATTCCCGCACAAGAGCGCAACGCGGTGTTGGCACTGGCAACAACAACACCCACAAGCCAACAAGCTTGGGATGGAGAAGAACGATCGTCGCATCAAAAAGCTCATGGAGACCTCCAAGGCCTCTGCAACCACAGCTGCCATGAGCAAGTCCGTGTTGCAATCGATTCGTTGTTTGGTGGGCCTGAGGCCTCATCCATATATCACCAATTTGGTGGTGTATTAATTTCGGCATCACAGCTCTGGTTGTCAAGCACAACTCAGAGCACACAATCAGAATTCCAATTACCGGGATTTTGCTGAACAAAAGAGGGTTTTTCCATCACTTCAGTTCACTTCAGTTCATTTCGATCGACAAGATCAAGAACGACTGATCAGTTGCAGTGGTGCGGGATGAGATTTGCAAACACCGTGGTACAATCACCTTTGTGAAACGCCACCAACTTGAAAACGCGGTCAACTCGTCATCACCACTTCACGAAAAGGAACGGAACTTGCCATTTCACTCGTTGCCGCCGAAAACGCTTGCGAAAATCCTCCTGGCCTGGCTCGCTTTGGCTGCGTGGCCGCTGCACGCGGCAGAACCGCAGCGACCGAATATTTTGTTCATCTTCGCGGATGATCTCACCTGTCAGGCAATCAGTGCGTACGGTGACAAACGTCGATTACTCGACACTCCTCACATGGACCGGATTGCGCGGGAAGGGATGCGGTTTGATCGCTGCCTCGTCACCAACTCGATCTGCGGTCCCAGCCGGGCCACCATCCTGACCGGGTTGTATTCCCACCGGAACGGTTTCTACAACAATACGAACAGCCGTTTTGATAGTCGCCAGCAGACTTTCCCCAAATTGTTGCAAGGGGCCGGGTATTCCACCGCTCTGATCGGTAAATGGCATCTGATCAGCGACCCCACCGGCTTCGATGACTGGCAGATCCTGCCGGGGCAAGGAATTTACTACAATCCCCCGATGATCCATAACGGACAGGCGGTCAAACATCAGGGGTATACGACCGACATCATCACCGATCTGTCGATTGACTGGCTGAAGAAACGAGACAAATCCAAGCCATTTCTGCTGATGAGTCAGCACAAGGCACCGCATCGAGAATGGTCACCCGCACTGCGGCATCTCGGCTGGGACCAGGATCGCCAGTATCCCGAGCCGGAAACGCTGTTCGATGATTTTGCTGGAAGAAGCAAAGCGGTCCGCGATCAGGATATGAGTCTTGAGCAGACCTATTCGGATTTCGATGCCAAGTTTCAGCCGATTCCGGGGATGAACGAGGAACAGCGCGTCCCCTGGAACGCCTACTATGAGCCCCGGAACGCGGCCTTTCGAGCGGCAAAGCTCACCGGCAAAGAACTGGTTCGCTGGCGATACAACCGGTACCTGCATGACTATCTGGGATGCGTCAAAGGGGTGGATGAAAGCGTGGGGCGGCTGCTGGACTATCTGGATCAGGAAGGACTTGCCGAAAACACCGTCGTGGTTTGCTCATCCGATCAAGGGTTTTTTCTGGGTGAGCATGGGTGGTTTGATAAACGCTGGATTTTTGAAGAATCGTTACGAACACCACTTTTGGTCCGCTGGCCGAAGGTGACCCAGCCCGGCAGCGTGAACGGACGGATCGTTTCGCTGCTCGACTTTGCCCAGACATTCCTCGAAATCGCCGGGCAGCAACCTTTGGCCGAGATGCAAGGCCGCAGCCTGGTGCCACTCTGCCGAGGGACAACCCCAGCCGACTGGCGAACCAGCCTCTATTATCGCTACTACGAATACCCCTCCCCTCATCAGGTTCGGCCCCACTACGGGGTGATTACCGACCGCTATAAACTGGTACATTACCATAAACCGGATATCAACGACTGGGAACTGCTCGATCGGGAACGGGATCCGCTGGAACAGAAGAATTTTTACAACGATCCTCTCGCGGCACAGACGGTTAAAGAGTTGCATGTCGAATTGAAACGACTGCAGGCCGAGGTGGGTGATACCACGGAACCCCCGCGTACGGCCTATGGCAACCAACCCTTCCTGAATGAACCCGCCCCCGCCGCGGCTGAGGAAAAAACCAGCAAAAAACCGTGAGATACCCACAACATTGGCTAGGAGTCTGTCCAGATACGCCAATTTAAGTCCGTTTATCATAGAACGCAAAAAGTGTTTTTTGGCATGCGATTAGCTCTGGGAGAAACTTTGGTTTTTGAGGAAAATATTCTGTGAAAAATCGGGGGGTTGCAGTCGCACAGAGTAGTTTTTTATATGGATTTCTCTCTGGGATCTCGATTCAACTTGGCACAATCAACGAACTCCTGAACAACTTTAATAAGTTGTGTGTTAGTGCAACCAGTCGCCA
>Ga0114978_10000152_pt1 | contig 57054 bp, 42 predicted proteins | sample S_140212_EF_Meta_FD_87027 | JGI IMG/M metagenome (GOLD analysis project Ga0114978, IMG submission 87027) | Freshwater microbial communities from Lake Simoncouche, Canada to study carbon cycling - S_140212_EF_MetaG | ecosystem: Environmental > Aquatic > Freshwater > Lake | place: Lake...
CAGTGATAGCGGTAAAGGTTTGTGATTTAGTAACAGGACTGCTACACGCTATTCTGGCGTCAGTGGTTGCTGCAATAGTGCCGGTCCAGCCGGCACCCGAATCTGGCACAGTACAAGAGTAAGAGACCAAATACTGTGCACCACTATAGGCAGTTGTGGGTGTCGCGCAACTAGCACCTAGTCCAGCGAAACGGACACCTGCCGCCAAAGTGGCATTGGCAGGTGAAGAGAGGCCCACAATATTTAAGGTGCCACCGATAGAAAGGGAAGTAGGAGCGCGGGTGCAGGTATAATTTTTTCCGGTTTGGTTTGCCTTAATAGCGCTATAACTTATCCGTGTAGAGTTACAAGTTATTGGGGATACAGCGGTTACATCAATAGCGCCGGTCCAACCTGCTCCTTCATCTGTCACAAAACAATCGTAACTGGCCGTATAGTCCGATCCACTGTGGACAAAAGCGAGTGCAGAGCAATTAGCAGAGCCAGCCGGGGTAGCGATGCTGCTTCTGGCCATCAAAGTGGTATTGCTAGCGCTTAAAGGGGCGGAAATACTGATGTTGCCACTGACTTTAAGGCGCGTGGGAAGAGTGCAGGCATAATTTTCGTTAGTGCGGTCTGCAGTGACTGCGGTATAGGTTTTTTTATTAATAAGGCAAGATATTGTGGGGTTATAGGTTACTTGAGTATAACCATTCCAACCATTGCCCCAGTCAAACACATCGCATTGGTAGGTTGCCCGATAAGAGCCGCTACTGTAGCTAAAAGGGGATGTTAAACAATTACCAGGACCGTCTGAGGTGAAGGCGCTAAAGCTTGCCATCAACGCGGTATTGGTAAGGTCTTGAGTGGCTGGAACGCTGATGGCGCCACTGACTATATGCCGCAAGGAGGGTGGGTCCGATGGGTCGTAAGGACACGTTGGGTCATGACCAAAAAGGGCAGTGTCATAACTATCCAGATTGGCATTGTTGAGGCATATAAAATCGACCGGCATATTTCTGAACAAGGCGCCCGCCACATTGCTGATCGTGGCATCTGTTTGGGTCATGATACTGGTCCGGTTACCTTGCATTTTGCAGTCGGCACTATCATTCGAGGACATTGAGCCAACCACAAAATTATGCCCAGTGAGGGTGATACTGTCTTTTATGCCCTGAGTGTAATACCGCACCTGTCGAGTGCCAGCGCCGGGCAGCAGCTGTTTGTTGAAGGTGAGGCCTGGCGTGGTATTTGTGAGGTCATGTTTGTACAACATGCCACGATAGGCTCTGCGGCTGGCGATAATCGGAGCCTCCCATGCATTTACGGAGACAGGGTCGCCGATACACAGTCGGTCATTGGATTTAAGGCCGCCAGCAAGGATAACCCCTATATTGCCATGCCAGCCGCCACCCAAATAGCAGGTGTAGTCAAAATATGTGTAATCGCCTCTAGCCGTGCTGACAGTTGAGGTGGTGGTTGGCGTCACCACATTAGTAATTCCTTGGGCTGTTGTGTAGTAGCGCGCGCAGTAGGCGGCATCACTAGCCGCGATATACACTTCACCTGGCGTCAACTGCCTCTGGGAAGTTTTATCGATATAAACTCTCCCTCTAATCTTGACGAAAGCTATACAGTTGCCGCCGTCAGTTTGGCAGGCCTGTGCGAGGGTAAGCACAATCTGACTATCAGCCGCCACCAGCTTGGATTCAGTGCCGCTGTTAAAAATAGAAGTACCGTCTCCATTGCTGATGAGAACGGCATCGGCAGGCGCGGTGCCTTCCCCCAGTCTGGCGCGTCCGGTGGGCGCATCTACTAAACTTGGAGAAGCTGCTAAAGCCGTGTCACCCAAACTGCGGGGAGCTACAAATGACAGTTTGGTGGCAAGACGGACATCTTCGTTATCACCATCGGCGTTGGTCCAAGCTACATTGACAACGAGATCCTTGGTGGATCCATTTGCTGAAATACTTTCTGTGCGGCTGAATACTGCGGTTACGCCCGTAATTGTAGTGGTGTTAGCGAAACCAACGGTGGCCGCGTAGAGTGTATCAAACTGGCCTTGGGTGGCCGCAGAATTGGTGTAGTTGCGCATGGCTTCAATTCTGGATTGCGCGATGGAAAGTGCTTCGGCGTGTGTTTTATTGTTCTGGCTCTGCCCGGTTATCACATTCTGTAGGGTGGCAACGCCGAGCACGCCAACCGTCAGCACACCCAAGGTGACCAAAATTTCAATCAGGCCAAAGCCCTTATTTTTTCTAAATGAAATGTTAATAGTCTGTGATCCGCATTAGTTAAAAATCTCGCCAAGAACCTGCGCTGCCCGTAGATGCTCCGGCGGCAGCGGTGCCAGCCAGCACCGAGGATGAAAACCAGATATCAAGACTGCCACTCATTGTGCTCTCGGAATCACCAGCCACCACCATGGCGCCATACACCGTGGTATTACCAACGATGGATACCTTACCGGTGATATATACAATGCCATAAAACTGGGAATTCCCCCGGAACGTTGCATCGCCGTTTACAATGATGATGCTTGGTTTTGTTTTGGCTGTTGTACAACGGCTGTTGCCATTCACGGCAGTGGTACAACCAACGGTAACGCCATTAAAAGTAGTATCACCCTCCACCCAGATCACTTCATGAGTGGCTAGGTCGGCATCCGTTGAAGCATCAGAAGGCACAGTATCAATGGTTACCTGTGAAGCACGGTAAACTGAAGGGTTGGTTCCAAAAAAACTCCTAAACATCTCTTCTGAGGTCAAACTGCCAAGACTGGAATCGTTTTCTATTACATCCACACCAGTACTTAATTTGTTTGAGGTAGTAACAAGTGTGCAGGTTAAGGGCACATCCATACAAGCAGGATAGCCGGCAGCACCAATATCCGGCACTTCAGTCTTGGTGGAGTTGTTGGAGCCTAGGGCAATATCACCTCCACTCCAGATAGTGCTATGACCTTCATTATTATGCACTGTGGCAGACCCACCAATGGTTAAGGCACTTTTGCTGATGATTGGGGTGGCGGGCGAGTTCGGCAAGGGGTTTATGGTTGCCATCGACTGGGTGATGGTGTGATTGGCGCTGCCATCGTCACTGAAACCTTGTGCGGAAATTAGTATGGAAGTCAAATCATCTGACAGTGCTTCGGTGGTGACTGTTACACTGCCTGCACCAATGGCTGCAGTGTTGGTATCACCAGTACCATCAGCATTTGTATCAAACACAGGGTCAATGTTTGTATTCTGATCCACATCAGGATCGTTTTTTAAATATGCCAAAGCTGCAACCATGCCCGCCTCGGCAGCTTCAAATGCTTGTTTGGCCCGTGCTTCGTTATTGGAGATTTTTTGCTCCATAAGTATGGCTTTGGTTACGTTTATTGTGACCAGCGTGCTTAACATTAAGATGGTTAGCGACACCACCAATGTAATCGCGCCATGTTGTCCGTTATGGCTATTGATCGTGCGCCTTTTATCAAGCAATGCATTGGGCATTAGCGAACCCTAACCCAGTCATTACGAACCCGAACATTTTGAGTTAGTGACAAACGCACGAAATCATCGTTGGTAAGATTACCCGCCACAGTAATGGCTAGCTGGCGTGTTTCTACAGTGATGTTACCACTGCCGTCGATAGGCAGTGGCAAGTCGTAACAATCATACTCTTCGATATTGTCCACAGTTCTATTGGCGTCATCATCGATTGTGTTGGGCTCTCTGGTGTTTAAACATTCAGAAGCTGCTTGGTCAAAATTGAGGGTAGTGATAGTCACAAAGTCCGTATCAGTCAGATCGCTCCAAGTATTGTTTTGGTCGGCACAGGTGTCAGGATCGGTCGCATTGCCTAAGGTGCGCATTTGTGCAGCTCCATCTTTCAGTCTAAAGCCAATGAGTTCTGGGGGATCGACAATGCCATCTTTATCTAAATCATATGAAAGTACGATGCACGAGCCACTGCCGGTTGCGGTGACCTGCTGGTTGCTTGCGGTGGAGTTATAAACTTCCATGGCGGTAAGATCTTTTTTATTAAAAAGATTGGTAGTCGGGTCTGTAGATACGGTGGAAGTGTAGCCTGCGCGACGTATTTCGCCGACCATCAAACTCATCAAGGTGGATAATTCTTGATTCAATTTGCTGCTTGCCAGCGTATTTACCGTGCTGGTGTAGTTGCCCAGATAACCGAGCAGCATGGAGCTGATAACCGTCATGCTTAGCGCAATCGTGATCATTAGCTCAGTTAACGTAAATCCTGACTGGTTTTTTGTGCGCACAGTCAACATGCCCCGTAATTTTGAATAGAATCGTCAGGTGAACAAATGCTGACTCGACCCAAGCGGCTCACGTTTATGCGCAGCTGTTTGCCGCTACTGTTTTGCAGTTCAATTTGTCCAGAACTAGCCGTACCGCGCACAGAATCAAAAATAAATTCTGTGGTGTCACTAGAAAAGTTAGCTATATCCATGCTGATGTCATCATGATCGGTGCTGGGAAAGCGCATTAACACCAAGTCGGCATTATTAAAAGTACCATCGCCATCATCAACAATAATCACACAAGCATCAGTTTCGGTAGGATCTGTTTCAGTTACCACACACTCGCTATTTAGACTGATACCATATTCCCAGTTGCTTGTGCCATCCACTGCAAAGTTTGCAAAAACGGTTTCACTGCGGGTCACTGCTTCTGAGCGCGCCTGCTGCAAATGCCCAAATACTTGTTCGGCCAAACCCACCAACTTTTGATTGTCGCCAAAGGTGCTTAAACTGGGCATCGCTACCGTGATCATAATAGCCAAAATTGACATGGCAATCAGTATCTCTAGCAGTGTGACTCCAGATGAATAGCGATGGGGTATGGAGGATGGCATCATAAAAGTGTATTCAATTTCCTTGAGCAGGACAAAATTTCAAAACTTTGAAGGCCGCCAGTGCTAGAGATGTCTTATAGCAAGCTACCAATATATGATTGTTAGCCTAGCGGTTTCAACTTCGAGGATCTTAACAGCTTAACGAGTAAGTGCCGCTAATACTCCTTTGTTTAGTGCTTACAATATTTTGTCATGCGAGCCTACTTTAACAGACTTTTCTGCAGCCCTTCGTAACATGCTGCGTCGCGCTATTAGCGCCACCATCTACCCTACTACCTACCCCGCTATCTACCCCGCTATCTACCCCGCTATCTACCCCACCATTTACCCCACTATCAACCCCTAGTCTATTCAACTATATTTGTGGGGTTGGTACACAAGGGAGTGCCTTTGTGCATAAAAATAATATCCCACCACAAGATCATATAAAAATGAGATCTACCCAAGAAGAAGACCGTAAATTACGGCGCATTATTTTAGCAACATCTATGGGCACGGTGTTTGAAGCCTACGATTTCATTCTTTTCGGTTCGATGGCGCCCATTATTTCCGCGCATTTTTTTTCGGGCTTAAATGAGACCGCGGCGTTTATTTTTTCGCTGTTGGTGTTTGCTGTGGGTTATTTCATACGGCCCGTCGGTGCTTTAGTTTTTGGCAGCATGGGGGATAGGTCAGGGCGCAAGAAGGCATTTTTGATCACCATCATCTTGATGGGATCTGCAACCGTGGGTATCGGCCTTTTGCCTACCTATAAGTCAGTGGGAATTCTCGCGCCGATTCTGCTGATCATTTTGCGTCTAATTCAAGGGTTGGCGTTTGGGGGTGAATATGGAGGTGCAGTGGTATACACCGCCGAACATGCTCCAGTTGCCAAACGGGGTTATTACGTGGGATGGATTCAAGCAGCCGCAGCCTTTGCGTTATTCATGTCGTTTCTGATTATTTATGTCACGCGCACCGCACTCGGAGAACAGAATTTTCTGGACTGGGGCTGGCGCATTCCATTTCTGCTGTCGTTCTTTTTATTGATTATATCTGTCTGGATTCGTTTAAATTTGGATGAGTCGCCAGTATTTAAGCAGATGTTGGCCGAAGGAAAAGCGGCAAAACAGCCATTAAAAGAAGCGTTTGGCGAATGGAAACATCTGAGATTATTGTTATTGGCTTTGTTTGGTTTGACTGCGCTGCAAGGAGTGATCTTTTATACGGCACATTTCTATTCACAATTTTTTCTTACCCAAATTCTTAAATTACCTTCGGCCACCATGACTTTTATTATGATGGTGGTAACGTTTCTGAGTGTGCCTTTGTACGTATTATTTAATGTGTTGACGGACAGAATAGGGCGTAAGCCGGTGATTCTCGCGGGCGGTATATTGTCGGTGCTGACTATGTGGACAATGTTTCACTCATTCGCTGCGTTGGTTAATCCTGCGCTGGCGCAAGCCCAAGAACGTGCACCAGTAGTGGTTACAGCTGATGCCACACAATGTTCCTTGCAATTTGATCCGGTAGGGCAAGGAGCCTTTGTCTCTTCCTGTGATATTGCCAAGAGTACCTTGGCAGGGCTAGGCGTAAGTTACAGCAATACCGAGGCGCAGTCCGGCGCGTTGGCGCAGGTATCCTTTGGCGCGCAAGTTGTAGCTAGTGTCGAAGGTGCAAGTTTGTCTGGAGTGGAACTTGCGGCTGCGCGTAGTGATTTTCGTGCTCGTTTGAATGCTGCATTGGCGCTGGAAGGTTATCCTGCAGCGGTTGATATTGCGGCAATTAATGTTCCGCTGTTGATAGCGCTGCTGTTTTTGATGATTGTATTTTCCACGATGGTTTATGCACCGATGCCTATCATGGTGCTGGAAATGTTTCCCACCAGAATTCGCTCCACTGCCTTATCTGTGCCATATCATATTGGCTCTGGTTGGTTTGGGGGGTTTTTACCTGCTATTGCTTTTGCCATGGTTGCCGCCAACGGCAATATGCATTTTGGGCTGTGGTACCCCTTGGTAATTGCGATAGTAGGGGTAATTGTGCTGACTTTCTTTATTCCCGAAACCAAAGGTCAGGATTTGCAATCTTTATAAACAACTATCAAGTAGGAAGCCCCCTCATGACCGAAAAGAAGAATTACGATGCAGGTATGCAATTGCGTTGCACTATGTGGGGCGCAGCTGGTGTAGAAGAGCGGTTAAATCTCGCGACTACGTTTAACCGTCCGTTTGAAGACATGGTCACCTCCCATTGTTTTGGCGAGGTGTGGCAGCGGCCGGGGTTAGATCTTAAAACCCGCAGCATCATCACACTCACCGCGTTGATCGCACTGAGCAAGCCCAATCAATTGAAATTGCATGTACAAGGCGCCTTATCCAACGGTGTCACTGTGGAAGAGATTCGTGAAATCATCATGCACACGTCGGTCTATTCAGGTATTCCAACTGGTGTAGAGGCGATGACAGCAACAAAAGAAGTGTTGGCTAAGCTGGGCCTTGATTGACGATATTGGAAATAAATATGAGCACAGACAAACAGAAAATCGGTTTTATAGGCATTGGCAATATGGGCTGGCCGATGGCGGCTAATCTGGTGAAAGCCGGACATGCAGTGACCGTTTATGACATGGATACAGCGCGTGCAGAACAATTTTGCCAACAACATGCCGCGCAATGGGCGCGCAGCATCAAGGATGTTGCAAATTCGAGTTTTGTTATCACGATGTTGCCCACCGGCCAAATCGTGAGTGATGTGTTGCTGCATGCCGAAGCGGGTGTTTTTTTACAAGTTGCACGCCCGGGTACCATTGTTATTGATATGAGTTCCTCGGAGCCAACCGGAACTCAAGTATTGGCACGTACCCTGGCAGCACAACAAATAATATTGTTGGATGCTCCGGTATCAGGAGCTGTACCCAGGGCCAAGCTGGGCACTCTGACAATCATGATTGGCGGAGACGATAAAGCAGCCATCGAAAATGCGAAAACTATACTGGCTATTATGGGCAATCGCTTGTTCGATACTGGCGGCAGCGGTTCTGGGCATGCAGTAAAAGCGCTGAATAATTTCATTGCGGCCACTACTTTTACAGCCACCGCGGAAGCGGTGCTGATCGCTCGGCGCTTCGGGCTGGATGCGAACACACTAATCGATATCGTGAATGTATCTACGGGCAAGTCGTTTATCTCAGAGGTGGTCATGAAAGAACATGTCCTAGATGAAAAATATGCCACGGGTTTTGCGCTAGGCTTGTTAGCCAAAGATGTAAAAATAGCTGCCGATTTAGGCGCAGCTGTAAAGTTGGATGCACCGCTGTCGCGGTTGACTTGTGAACGCTGGATAATGGCCAGGGAAAAGCTGGGTTTCAGTGTTGATCATTCCGCCGCTATCAAGGCCTGGAGTGATGATCTATTGCCTTGAAATAACTAACTTTCCTTCATATGGACTTAACCTGAATTTTATTAATGCGGGGTGGCTTTGCTAAGTGAACTAGGTACAATCGCGCCTCTTGTAAATGTGGCCTTTGAGGGCAGCTAATTGAACGCCATTGACCCCCCTGTGTGGACCATCGAAAACTCCAAAGATTTGTACGGTTTTGAGCGTTGGGGAAACGATTATTTTGGCGTTTCTGCCAAAGGTAATGTCACCGCCCGCACTCTCCATGCTGAAGTCGAATTAATCGCCATAGTCAAAGGTATGCTGGAGCGCGACCTGCAGATGCCGGTATTGTTGCGTATCGAAAATATTTTGGATGCGCAAATACATCGCCTCAACACCACGTTTCGCAAAGCCATAGAAACCCTCGGCTACAAAGGTGAATATCGTGGCGTCTATCCCATTAAGGTTAATCAGCAAGCACAGGTAGTGGAAGAAATTGCCGCGTTTGGTGCTCGTTATAAACATGGATTTGAAGTGGGCAGCAAGCCTGAAATTATTGTGGCGCTGTCTACCTTGGAAGAGCCGGGTAGCATAATTATTTGCAATGGCTACAAGGATCAGGAGTTTATAGATCTGGGCCTGTCGGCCATCAAACTTGGTTTTGTGTGTGTTTTTGTGGTGGAAACTCCTACCGAAATCCCCATTATTATCGAACGCAGCCGCTTCATGAATGTTGAGCCTATTATCGGGGTGCGCGTTAAAACCACAGTCAGTATCAGTGGGCATTGGAATAGCACCAGTGGTGATCGCAGTGTGTTTGGTTTGACTGCTATCCAACTGGTCGATTTGATAGACACCCTCAAAGCTGAAAACATGCTGCATTGTTTGCAGTTATTACATTGCCATCTAGGCTCTCAAATTCCCAATATTCAAGATATCCGTAGTGGTATCACGGAAGTTTGTCAGCTCTATGCCGGTTTGGTCAAAGAAGGTGCCCCTCTTAAATTCATTGACCTTGGGGGTGGGCTTGCCGTGGATTACACAGGCTGGGGTTCCAATGATGGGCAAAGCCGCAACTATTCACTCAACGAATATTGTGAAGATATCGTCGATACCCTCAAAAACACATTTGACGATTACGATATTCCACATCCGACCATTATTACTGAATCCGGACGGGCCACGATTGCTTATTCTTCCATCCTGATTTTCAACATTTTGGATACCACTACTTTTGAAGCCGCAAAATTGCCGCTGCCCCATGCAGATGAGCACGATCTTATAACCAACATGCGCGACATCTACCCCAATTTGTCGGAAGCACGCTTACAGGAGTGCTACAACGATGCGCACTTCTATCGCAATGAAGCGCGCGAATTGTTCAAGCGTGGTCATTTGGATTTGCGCACACGGTCGGTAGCAGAAAATATGTTTCTAGATTTGCTGCAAAAAATTGCCGATATCGCTGAGGGCATGGCACGGGTTCCAGCGGATCTGGAGGGTCTCAAACTTTCGCTTGCGGATATTTACTACGGTAATTTCAGTTTGTTTCAATCTTTGCCCGATACCTGGGCTATTGACCAATTGTTTCCGATTGCTCCTATACATCGCTTACACGAAGAACCCATGCGCAAAGCAGTGATTGCCGATATTACCTGCGACTCCGACGGCAAGATCGACAAGTTTGTGGGCGAAACTGAAGTTGCTACAGTGCTGCCATTACATGCTTTGCGCGAAGGCGAAGAATATTATGTGGGCGTGTTTCTGGTAGGCGCCTATCAGGAAACCTTGGGTGATCTGCATAACTTGTTTGGCGATACTAACGTGGTGAGTGTGCGCATTAATCGCGAGGGCACTTACGATTTCGTCAAGGAAATGCACGGCGACACAATTTCTGACGTGCTCAGTTATGTGGAATATCACCCCAAAGAAATGCAATTGCGGCATCGGAACACTGCTGAACGGGCAGTTCGAGAAGGCCGAATTACCATTAAAGATCGCCAGCAGATCATCAAGCTGTTCAGCGACAGCATGAACGGCTACACATATTACGAAAAAGAAGACTGAGTAGAGGGCGCTAGAGTCATGGCAAAAGTTCTTATTATTGGTGCAGGCGGGGTGGGGCAAGTGGTGGCGCACAAATGTGCACTCTTGCCGGCCGTTTTCAGTGAAATTACTCTTGCCAGTCGTACCGAATCCAAATGTCTGAAAATTGCACAGCAGATCAGCGAAACCCATGGTCGCTCCATCCAGACTGCACAAGTAGACGCAGACAATGTGCCGGAGCTGGTGGCGCTGATACGTAAATTTCAGCCGCAACTAGTCATCAACGTTGCACTGCCTTATCAAGATTTGCACATTATGGATGCCTGCCTAGAAGCTGGTGTTAACTATCTGGACACCGCCAATTACGAACCGCTAGATAATGCAAAGTTTGAATACAAATGGCAGTGGGCGTACCAGGAAAAATTTGCCAAGGCCGGCTTAATGGCGTTGCTGGGTTCCGGTTTTGATCCGGGTGCTACCAACGTTTACACGGCCTGGATAGCAAAACATTATTTTGATGAGGTCCACACCCTCGACATCATCGACGTCAACGGTGGTAATCACGGCTATCCTTTTGCTACCAACTTCAATCCCGAAATCAACATTCGTGAAGTCACTGCCGAGTGTCAACACTGGGAAGCTGGCAAGTTTGTCACCACACCTGCCATGTCGCTCAAGCAATCTTTTACCTGTCCTGATGGCGTAGGCACCTACAATATCTACCGTATGTACCATGAAGAGCTGGAATCTCTCACCAAAAATTTCCCCACGTTGAAACGGGCCCAATTTTGGATGAGTTTCGGGGAAAGTTACCTTAAACATCTGGAAGTGCTCGGTAATGTGGGTATGACCCGCATCGACCCGGTCCTGTTCCAGGGGCAGCAGATTGTGCCAATCCAGTTTCTCAAGGCTTTGTTGCCTGACCCCTCCACGTTGGGACCACGCACGGTGGGCAAGACGTGTATCGGCTGTCATGTCACTGGCCTAAAAGATGGCAAACCACGCGCCATCTTCGTCTACAACATTTGTGATCATCAAGCCTGTTATCGGGAAGTGTTGTCGCAAGCGATTTCCTACACCACGGGTGTGCCTGCAATGATCGGAGCCAAGATGATGCTGGAAGGTAAATGGGCTAAAGCAGGCGTATGGAACATGGAACAGTTGGATCCTGATCCGTTTATGGCTGACATGAATTTGTATGGATTGCCGTGGCAGGTCATTGAAGATCCTGGATTCGATCTTGTCTAAGTCGCCTGCCGCCAGCACGTTTTCGAGCTTTGATCCTACATGTGTGCCGTCCCCTTGTTTTGTTGTGGATGAAGTTGCGCTGGAGCGTAATCTGCAGTTGTTACAGTCAGTTGAACAGCAATCTGGCGCCAAAATATTGCTCGCACTGAAAGCTTTTTCCATGTTCAGTCTGGCACCTCTGGTAATGCGTTACCTGTCGGGCACTTGCGCCAGTGGCTTACTGGAAGCGCGCTTAGGTAAGGAGGAATATGGCAAGGAAGTTCACGTTTATTCTGCTGCTTTCACAGCTGGGGATCTCCAGCAGATCCTGACCTTCGCCGATCATGTTGTTTTCAATAGCTATTCCCAGTGGCTACGGTTTCAGCCCTTGATTAATGCCGCCCGTAAGGCGCGTCCACAACTGGAATTTGGCTTACGCATCAATCCAGGCCATTCCGAAGGTGCGGTAGCGCTCTACGATCCGTGTGCGCCTGGTTCGCGGTTAGGCACACCCATAAAGCAATTACTGGGCAAAGATCTTAGTGGCATAACGGGTTTGCATTTTCATACCTTATGCGAACAGAATTTTGCCCCGCTTGCCCGCACCTTAGATGCGGTGGAAAAGCAGTGCCCTGAGTTACTCAAGCAGATGCGGTGGGTGAATTTTGGGGGTGGGCATCATATTACTCATCCTGATTATGATGTTGCAGGTTTGATCGACCGCATCAAAAACTTCAGCGCCAAATATGATGTGCAGGTTTATCTGGAGCCAGGCGAAGCCATTGCCATCGGTACGGGTGTGTTGGTCAGTGAAGTTCTTGATTTAATGGAAAATGACGCCGGTATAGCCATCCTAGATTGCTCTGCCACATGCCATATGCCCGACACCCTTGAAATGCCTTACCGGGCGCATATCTTTAATTCCGGGGTAGCAAGCGAGTTTTCTCACACTTATCGACTAGGGGGCTTAAGTTGTCTTGCAGGGGATGTCATGGGCGACTATAGTTTCGAACAGCCCCTGATGGTGGGGCAGCGCTTGATCTTCGATGATATGGCCCATTACACGATGGTAAAGACAACCACTTTTAATGGTGTGCCTTTGCCGACCCTTGCAATCTGGAATTCCGCCACAAATCAACTGAGTGTGGTGCGTGAATTCGGGTACGAAGACTTCCGTGACAGACTATCCTGATAATACTGCTGGATATTTTTAATTATTAGTTTTACAAAGGGCGCAGTCCAACCCGGCTACCCAAACGATGTTTAAGATTAAGTTTCCTGCTGTTACCACAGTAGGGGAAACTGCTATCAGCAATGAGGAAAAAGAGTTAATGCCCAGTACAAAACAAAAAGCAGCGCCTGCTGCAAAGAAATCTGCCACAGTGGTTAAAAAATCAACTCCGGCAGTTTCAAAAGCAGCGCCTGCTGTGCCAACTACAACGAAAGCCACTCATGCCGGCCCCGGTTTTCTAGGTTCGGTTTTCAAGCAGCCTAAACCTGCAGATGCTTTTTTTCATGTGTTGCCATTGCCACTGGTAGGCGAACGTTTCAAGGCGTCAGCCATGGCCAGTGCACCTGCTGCTATTCTGCAAGCTTCCAATTTGCTGGAGTCTTGGGATGGTAAAAGTATTCCGGCTCGGCATGGCATATACACCCATGACCCTGTGGATTGCAAAGGCGGTACAGAAAAAGCACTCGCCAAAATTTCTGCGGAAGTCAGCAAAATTGTCAAAATGGAAAAGTTTCCAATTGGATTAGGCGGTGATGGCATTGTGTCGTACGCCATGGTTAAGGGATTGTTAGATGCCGGCGTAGTAAATTTTGGTGTTATTCATATCGATGCCCAGGCTGACCTGCGCGACCATGACAATGGCAATGCATGGAGCGAGTCCTGTGTAATGAAGCGTATCGTCGACGAAGATGTACCGTTGTTTCAGATTGGAGTCAGAAGCCTTTCCAAAGAAGAATCCGAGGCGCGTCGTGTATATGGCGTCAAGTTTTACGATGCTGACTTCTTGGTGTCACGCAATGTGACCAAAGTCGAGTTGCCCGGTGATTTTCCGGAAAATGTATTTTTGTGTATTGATATCGATGGCTTCGATCCTTCGGTGTTTCCTTCCCCGGGCGCAGTGCCTGGCGGCTTGGGCTGGGTACAAGTGCTGACATTGATCGAATCGATTGCGCAGCAAGTAGATATTCTGGGTTTTGATCTTACTGAGTTCAGTCCCTTGCCTGGGCAGCCTTATTACGACCATGCCGCAGCCCTGTTGATTTACAAAATCATGGGCATTGTGGAGCGTGCCCGCCTGTGAGCGTGCTGATTAAGGCATAAGTTTTTTGGTGTCGTTGAAGCTACCAAACTTCCAGATCAAAAGACGAAAAGCAGAAGCTACCCTATTGTTCTTCACTGAGATTGGTTGGCAACACGTATAAAGTTGATCGTTTGAGTTTGGTTATAAAAATCAACCCGTCATGACTCTGACCAATGCCAGCCACAGCATGGATGAAATTGAAAACTTCATCAGCTGTGTCTGCTGTTACCACTACGTTCAACAAATCTTTTTCAGTTAGCTGCCCTTTTGCATACTCTTCCATGTACGAACTTCCACCCCCACGCGCAGAATTAAGATTTGCAGTCAGAATCCCTTTGTGTTGTTTGAGTTGCAGCAACACATTATGGCCTGTCCCTTTGGGCAAGATACAGGTGATGAGTTTTTGATTGTTGAGGATGTTCATAGGTGAAGTCGATTGGCTGGTTAAGTGTTGCTGTCACGCAGAGCCAGTCGTGACATCACATCTGGCGGGATATAAGTGGCTAGTTTTTCCAATTCTGTAAGATACATCAAGCCCATTCCTGGGGTATCAAGTTCGCCAGCAAAATACATACGCTCAAATACCACATCGGTTTGATCGTTGGCCACTAGCACCAGAATGACTTCTTTTTCTACTTCAACCGCCAGTGCCAAAATACCGAGCCTTTCGCGCACTCCTTCGCCACGCGCATAAAAAATAGTAGCACCTTGTGCGCCAGCGTTGAGTGCGGCTTGTATCACCTTGTTGGCGAGACCTTTTTGCACAACACAGGTAATGAGTGAAACATCAGTCAATACAGTTATTTCGCGTGTGTTCATTAATTGCTTACCTCACCTATATCGCTCACTAAAGCAGAATATTTATTATCGCTGCTGCTAGCTATGTGCTCACGCTGTTTAATGCGCCATTGCACCCACAAACCAGTACACAGTACCGCGATGATTGGGCAAATGGATGCCATAGCCAAAATTCCAAAACCACCCCCCCCTACCGCAGAGCCAAAGCCTAGACCCATGGCCAACACTAGGGGTACTGTAACCGGGCCTGTTGTGACCCCAGCACTGTCCCAGGCTATGTTGACAAATTCTTCAGTAGAAATTGTGGTTAACAAGATTGCTGCTCCATAACCTGGTACTAACACCCAAGCCAGCGGCACATTAAAAATCATCAACAAGATACCGGCAGCAATGCCGATTCCTACTCCTATAGCCACAACATACATCAGCAAGGATTTCTTGAACGCGCCATTGCTGAGATTTTCCACCGTGCTGCCCAATGCATTCAAGGCAGGTTCGGCCAAGGTAGCGCCGAACCCCAAGAACCAGGCGAACAACACAGACACCATCAATCCAAAACCAAAAGTATAGATTGGTGAAATACTTACGCTCTCAATCATTGTGAAGGCTGCGGGGACCATGCCACCCGCCTGTCCACCTAAAAGTGAAAGCCCATAGGTAAGGCCCAGATTAAAGATCACCATACCCAGCACACACAGGATGACACCATAAGTTGTATTGAGCTTATTGGTGACTTTTTCTTTCAATACAAAGTGCAACACTAGTAACAAAAACGCCACCAGTGGCACGATGGCGCGAAAGCCATTGAGAATATCAATGCCAGGCGAAACCTGATGCCAAGCAGTAGAGGCAACACTGACAGAGTTTTGCGCAGTGGTAATAATTGCGTCAATTGATAAAGTTTCAGACATATAAATTGCTAGCAGAAATATACCCAGTACAGGGAAAATAGAAGCAAGAGTCACAATGCCAAACCCGGCCATCGATGAATTACCATTGCCTGCTGCAGCGGCCATTCCAACTCCTAAGGCCAGCACCAAGGGTACAGTAATAGGTCCGGTAGTGATTCCCCCAACATCCCAAGCTAGGCTAACAATATCGCTTAATGCAGCATCATTCATACAATACAAAGTAAGTGCTAGTGTTGGCAGCAAACTGCAATAAATAAGTGGTTTAAGGCTCCAGTTATAAATACAGCGCAAGGTGCCCAACACCACAGCAATTCCTACTCCAACACCAACTATAAGCACTAAGGCGCCAGACCAATCGTGGAGTAAGGTATACAGTAATGGTGAAGTCATCACATCTAGATTAGAGCCGGCTGTTTTGATTGCGCCGATTGCCGGCTCGGCAAGAGTTGCGCCAACCCCTAATAGAAATGCGATGATAAGTACCAGCGGTAATGACGCTTTACTGGGCAGCAGGTTTCCTATGGTTTCACCAAAAGGCATCAGACCTACTTTAAGACCTTCCATAAACAACATTAGCCCTAATATGACCGCAACCATGCCGCTGAATATGGTTCCTGCGTCACTGATTTGTTGTTTGATAATGAAGAGTTGAAACAAGACCAGATACACGGCCAGAGGCACTACTGCAGAAAACTGATCAGTAAAACGAACGCTTAGATAAGGTCTGACTAGTCGGATTATATCTACCAAACGCAATTTCAAATGTGGTCGATGCATTGGTAACAAAGAGCCATCCTCCCCAAATTGCTGAGGTGCTACAAGGTGGTTGTAACTGATTGTTTTTTGCTTGAGTGCGACCTCACGCAGATAGTTGCCAAAACGTATGGTCTTAGTCATGACAGTTCAAATGTTCCTTTTTTTAAATGCACTGCTGGGTAAATATCGTATAAAACTAGCACTAACAAAAGATGGTAGGCCTTCGTTACGATAATCATCAGTAATTTCAGATCCTATTACACACGGAACTGCCCAAGGGTTTCAATCTAAAACAATCCTTCTATACCAAACAGCATGATTGCGACCTTAAAAAAAATAGAAATAAAGTATTTGGCATAACCAAGCAAGTGATGCGCATCGGGAGGGCTTTTGGCTTTTTTAGTACAAACCAATAAAGAAAATAGGATTGCCAAAATCGTCAGCAAGCTCGTAATGTTTTTAACATCAATCCGATTGATGTGATATAGATTATTTGACTAGTTCGTGCAGATTCAAATGCAGCAAGGTGGAATTCAACAAAGAACGAATGGCGGTCACATCATCTAGCTGTAAACATTGCTGCAAAATTTCTTGGGACAAGCTATGGGGTAAAGCCCTAATTAGATATTTAATTCGGCCTAGTTTGGTCGCACTCATGCTGAGGGTGTTAATGCCCATGCCCACCAACAAAATTACTGCCATTGGATCAGATGCCATTTCGCCGCACAGACTAAGTGCTAGTTTGCAGTCGCGGGCAATATTTACGACTCTGTTTAATTCGTGAATGACGGCCGGATGCAAATGATCGTAACGACTTGCCACGCGTGAATTATTGCGATCTAGCGCCAGCAAATATTGGGTGAGGTCGTTCGAGCCAATGGACACAAAATCTATACGACTACTCCAGAATGCGAGTTGAGAAATCGCCGCCGGTACTTCAATCATCACCCCAACTTTGGGTCGACGGGCATGAATGCCTTCTTGCGCCAGTTGTTTTAGAGCTTCATCCAACAATTGGTTAAAAGTAACAAGTTCTTCGGTAGAGCTGATCAGTGGTAACAATATGTGTAAATCGCCCTCGTTACCTGCTGCTCTTAACATGGCGCGTACTTGCGTCATCAGCAGTTGAATGTTGTCGAGAGTAAAGCGAATGCCACGCCAACCAAGTGCGGGATTGTCTTCGTTGGTGATAGGAAAATAAGGCAGTTGCTTGTCGCCGCCTATGTCGAGGGTGCGCATATAAACGGGTTTGTCGGCATAAGCGCGAAATACTTGAGAATACACGTCTATTTGTTCTTGTTCGGAAGGAAAACTGTCGCGCACCATAAACGGGATTTCTGTTCGGTACAGACCAATGCCTTGCGCACCGTGTTTGAGCCCAGGGCTCAAGTCAGCTAACAAACCAGAGTTGGTAAACATGCGCACTGTAAATCCGTCCGGGGTCAGGGCCGGCTCATCGCGCAGTGTAGAGAGTTTATCCACTAACAGTTTTTCGACTGCAATAAGACGTTGGAACTCTTTGCACATGCGGTCGTTGGGGTAACGCACAATTTGACCGCTGTTGCCGTCGACAATAAAACGTTCACGATTGCGTAGGTTGCGCAGACTGCCTACACCCATTACAGCCGGTACTCCTAATGCATTTGCCAGCACAGCGGTATGCGACATGCTGGAGCCAGAAAAACATACGATCCCCACCAGTTTGTCACCAGGTACTGCTGCTATATCAGAGATGCTGATTTCATCACCCACCAAAATTATTTGATCAATAGCTTGATATTGCAGAATCTGAGCATTGTTACCCCCTTGTAATGTGGAGAGTAATTTGTTGCCAAGGTGGTGGATGTCTTCATGGCGTGCCCGTAAATAGGGATCTTCCATTGCCAGAAACAAATCTCCAAAATACTGAATGCTGCGGCGCAAGGCACCCGGTAGCCAGTTACCATTACGGATTTCAGTTTCTACTTTTTGAGTTAGGGTTTGATCGGCCAGCAACGAGGAGTAGGTACTAAAAATGCTGGATACGTTATTAGAAATAAGTGCATTGAGAGATTTTTCTTCCTGTTGAATTTCGGTTTGCACGGTGTCCAATAACTGTTGCCATTGCACAAGTGCCGCTTCTATATCGGGGCAAGGTTCGTCAGGCACGCTGTACAACTCCCCATGGTGACACAGCACACTCAAGCCGATGCCAATCCCTGAACTGCCTTTAACGCCACGAATATAGGTATTGATGTGCGCGCCTTGCAGCGTTATGGGCATATCCGCCACGATGTGCGCAAGTTGTGAAGACAGTGTTACCAGAAACGCTTCACTTTCATGCGACAAGGCAACTGCATCCACACGTTGCACTACCAACACACCCACAACCTTACCGTAATGCACCAATGGCACACCGCAAAAACTTTGAAAGCGTTCTTCGCCTGAACCTTCAACATAATAAAAGTTGGGATGTTCACTGGCATTGGCAATGTTTAATGGATGGCGAACTGTGGCAACCATACCCACCATACCCCGACCCGCCGGAATGCTGACCGGCCCAGTTTGGGACAGACCATGGCTGGCCATTAACACCATGTCTTTTTCAGGATCGACCATATAGAGGGTGCAAACGTCGGTCCCCACGATTTCGGAAATTGAATCCACAATTTTGCGTACCTGCTCAGCAGGCGATGCCAGTTCCAGCACTTCTTTTTGCAGGCGAGTAAGTTCAAAAATAACGTTTTTTACTGACATGGTGGACTTCTTGGTTATTGTGCGGCGGATATTTCAATGTGCATGGTAAAGGACAAGGTTAGGTTTACTAAAGCCAAATTTTAAAACAGGGATGTCGAGTTGTGGTTTGGTTTGACCCTGCAGATGACTAAACTGCGGTCTTGCAATCTAACCGAACAATGGCGATGCTCTCTAAAATTTGTTAAGTACCCCCCTCAAGCATTTCGACCACACCTACTTAGTTGTGGCATTACTGGAGAAGTCTGCAATGAATATTAATCGATCGATTTGTCGTGCTGGTGCTGTTTCCTTACTTTTTGCGAGTGCTTTAGTAGCCTATGCCCAACCGGCTGCCGACATAAATGCTACTTCGTTGGCGCGGCTGCCGTTCGTGCAGCGCCAGGACACAGATGTCAGTGCCAAACGGCTATTTGATATTTTCGTAGGCACAACGCAGACGAGCCCGACCGATACCATAACAGGCCCGTTGGCGTTTGCGACTTATAACGTCCCTGTCGCCCTTGCGTTACTCGATTTGCATGACGGTGCCGTCGGCAAGAGCAGCACGCTCGACACCCACGTGCGCGAGTTGGCGATTTTGGTGGCCTGCCGCGAAACCAACTACAACCTAGAGTGGAATGGACATGAGCCTTCTGCGGTTAAAGCCGGCATTGATCCAAAGGTGATTGACGTAGTGCGAAATAATGGCGCTCTGACGGGCGTACCGGCTGCGGATGCTGCAGTAATTAACTTCGGCCGCCAGTTGTTGCGTGATCGCAAAATGGACTCAGCCACCTTCGCCAAGGCCGTGGAGCTGTTTGGCTCACACGGTGCCATGGATCTGGTAGCAGTCATGAGCACTTATGCGGTCAGTGGTTTCTACGCAATCGCTGTCGATGAGCACATGCCGGCGGGTCAACCCACCTTGCCTTGAGCAAGGGGTTATACCTAGGCTATTTGTTAGAAGTGCGGGGCAGTTCCAGAATTTTGGCATGCCATAATTGAGCAGTCTCAAAATCGCCAGCAGTTTTGCGAATCTGTCCTATACTCCCGGCACTTGTGAAGTTGTCATGATGTTAACTTGCGAAATTCTGAACCAAGGTTAACGCAAGCGGAAAAACTATGACAATTGCTCCGCATTGATTAACTTAGCCTTTTTGCAATTCTAGGCTAATAGCAATAAACGCCAGACGCTTAATAATTGACTGATTACGCATTGCCTGCTCAGGACAGGAGTTGACTTTGACAAGCAAAATTTTAAGGCCATTTACCTCGCGCGTTATTGCAGCTTTGGTGCTGACTGTTTGTGTTCACACAGCTGCGGCCCAGTCTGCAGATAACATTTTGCCGGCCGGTATCCAGTTGGTACTAGACGGCTACAAACTTCCTGCCGACTCTTATAGTTTTCTGGCACAGGAAATTAATGGTTCCCAACCACTGCTGGCAGTAAATACTGCTGCGGCATTAAATCCCGCATCCACCATGAAAATTCTGACCACACTTGCTGCGCTGGAAGTGCTCGGCCCTGCCTACACCTGGAATACTTCGCTCTACGCACTGGGTACTCTTGAGGCTGGGACTCTAACTGGCGATCTGTTGATAAAAGGCGGTGGGGATCCGTTTTTGGTTGAAGAAAATTTCCGTAACATGCTCAAGGCGCTACAACGGCAAGGTGTGCAAAAGATCACGGGTGACTTAATTATTGATACCAGTTATTTCGATGCGACAGTCAGCGAGCAGGCTTCTATCGATAACCAAAGCAGTCGAACCTACAACGTATTGCCTGATGCACTTATGGTTAACTTCCAGGCGGTCACCTTCTTTTTTACTCCACATGTCAATGGTGTTGATGTAGTAATCACCACTGATCCACGTTTACCCAACCTACACATTACCAACAACCTAAAACTGGGAAGTGGTGGCTGCACTGGTTTTCAGCGCGGCATCGTTTTTAACGAAGTGGAAAGTTCGCCTGGCGATATTGTTTTTTCTGGTACTTTTCCAGCGCGTTGTGGCCGGTTTCAGTTACCCCGTGCAGTATTAGATCCGCCCACTTATGCGTTTGGCATGTTCCAGCAGTTGTGGAAAGAATTAGGCGGTGAATTTAGTGGTGCTGTGTACTTAAGTCAGGTGCCAGCGGGGCAACAGTCGCTATTGGTGTGGGCCTCACCACCATTATCAGAGGTGATTAGATCGATTAATAAATTTAGTAATAACCTAATGACGCGCCAGCTATTGCTCACATTGGGCGCAGAAAAATTTGGCGCCCCGGCAACCGTTACTAAGGGTATCGAGGCTGCGCAAGAATATCTGTCCAATCATAAGATCAACGCTCAGTCGCTGGTGCTAGAGAATGGTGCAGGCTTATCGCGCGCTGAAACGATCAGCTCTGCATTAATGGTGGAAATTTTACAGCGTGGGTACAGCACTAACCTGATGCCAGAATTTATAGCCTCGCTGCCCATTGGGGGTGTAGATGGCACCATGCGCAACCGTTTAAAAGAGAGTGATGCCCGGGGCAATATGCATATAAAAACCGGATCACTCGATGAGGTTTCGGCCATTGCTGGATATGTTAATGCACGTTCAGGCAAGGTTTATGCAGTGAGCGGTATGTTAAATCATGAGTTGGCGGATCGGGGGCCGGGCACGGAGTTAATGGACGCATTTTTAAACTGGGTTTATGACCAATAAGGTGCTATTTCCTTTCAATAAAAATATAACCAAGAGGTTACATGCAAAATCACACTTTCAGACCTACTAACTTGGGTTTGGCAATCGCCGCAGTTTCCATGTTCACAATAACGCACGGCAGCCTGGCTGCCCAATCGCAAGCGGGGTTGGAAGAAATAACAGTTACTGCACAAAAACGCTCACAAACCCTGTCTGACGTCCCTATCTCAATAACTGTAGTCGACTCTTCCCGCATCAACGCTGGCAATATCAACAAAATTGCTGATATCGGCGAATTTGTACCCAACATCAGCATGACCGAAACTGGTATCAGCACCCAGATGTACATCCGAGGCATTGGTTCTGGTAATAATCAGGCATTTGAACAATCGGTAGGGCAGTATGTTGACGGCATTTATTACAGTCGCCAACAACAAATCAGAGCGCCCTTCCTCGACTTGGAGCGGGTGGAAGTACTGCGCGGCCCGCAGGGTACCTTGTTGGGGAAAAATTCCATTGCCGGTGCCTTAAACCTAACCACGGCCAAACCAACAGCCGATGTCCAAGTTAGCGTTAATGCCTTGTACGAATTTGAATCCAACCAGCAGGAATATACCGGCATATTGTCTGGCCCACTGGCAGATAATTTCCGCGCCCGTTTGGTTTATCGCGGGTATCAGGAAGATGGCTATATTCTCAACACTTTGAAAAACAATATTGAACCTCAGCGTGATGAAGATGCCGTGCGCTTGACTATGGATTGGGACATCACTGATACGTTAAGTGCTTCACTCAAGATTGAAAACAACACCTTCGATACCAAAGGACGGCAAATTGAAATTGTGCGCGATGATCCTAACCTGTTTCCGGCCGGCTCCACACCCATAGCAGGTCTCAACTTCAGCAGTGTGTTGCGTGCATTTGGGCAACCGGTAATGGACACCAAATTGGATTTTCAGCGCCAGGCTAATGCCAACGAATCCAGTAACACCGATATGGATAACGTGACCCTAACTCTTAACTACGACATGAATGGTTATACGCTGACCTCAATAACAGGCAATGTGAAATATAACTTCGATGAGTTGTGTGACTGTGACTACACTCCGTCCAATATTTTTGAAGTGACCTTGGGCGAAGATTATGAGCAGTTCAGTCAGGAAATCCGGCTGAGTTCACCCACTGGAGCAAGTATTGAATGGCTGGCGGGCGCTTACTTGCAAAACTCCGAAATGAGTTCCAGGGAAGGCTTTACTATTAATTCGACATCGCTGTTGGGCACACTGGCTGCCACCTCTACCAATCCGGCGCAAAAGGCACTGGCGGCGGTCTTGAATACCCGCATATTGCGCCGCAATGAGCAGGAAAATGATGCTTGGGCGTTGTTTGCGCAAGGTACTTGGAACCTCAGCACCAACCTACGCTTGACCTTGGGTGGGCGTTTCAACAATGAGGAAAAGTCGGCCTTCCGCGATATGAATTTGTCTAACCTTACTACAGGTGGTGCAACCGCCAGTCCAGCTGCCCCTGTGGTCTATGTGGGCGCGTTTAAAATTTATACGCAGCAAGGCGCAGGCATGCAGGCTGCGCCCGGTGTATTTCTGCCTGGCCACTCGCTGCGCGGGAAACGTAAAGAAAATCAGTTCACGCCGCTGGTAAACCTGCAGTGGGATCTTAACGAGCAGAGTATGCTTTATGCATCTGCTACTAAGGGTTACAAAGCAGGGGGGTTTGATGCTCGTGCTAACAATCCATTTTCATTTGAGTTTGAAGAAGAGAGTGCTACCTCATTTGAAATTGGAGAAAAAACTCGCCTGCTGGACGGCGCTTTGGAAGTAAATGCTGCGTTGTTTTTTACCAATTACGACAACTTGCAGGTCAGTCAGTATGACGGCACGCTCGGCTTTAACGTGGGTAATGCCAAAGAAACTAAAGTGAAAGGTTTAGAGCTGGATGGGCGCTGGGCAGCGACCAACGAATTGACAGTTGCATACGCGTATTCCTGGCTCGATTTTGAATTTACCGATTTCAAAAATGGTAACTGTTACAACCGTCAAGTAAGCACCGGTGCAGTAGTCAATGGTGTAGCGTTGTGTAATTACACCGGCATGCGAGGTCAGTACACACCAAAACACAGCATGAGCCTATCGCTAGATCACGCTCACCCGCTGAGCAATGGTCTGATTTTGGCGAGTAGTTTAATGTACAACTTCCGTGGTGAGCAGAACGTGCACGACAATCTGGATCCGAAGATGCTTGTCGATGCAACGTCCAAAATAAATCTCAGAGTAGGGTTGGAAAGCGACCGCTGGCAAGTGGCGTTTGTGGGGAAAAATCTGAGTGATGAAGAAGTGATGACCTATGCAGGCAATGTGCCTTTGTCGGGTAGCACATTTGGTACTAACAGTTATTACGGCTTTGTGGATCGTGGCCGCCAACTGGCACTTGAAGCGGGTTACAAATTTTAACTGGTAGCGTGTATCAAATTAATCGCTATCAACGCGCGGAGTTTAGAAAATCTTTATTGGGATCATAGACGCTAGTTTCTATGTGTAGGAGCCCCAATATAGTATGAAAATAACTATCATGCGAAAGTTCAGCATCTAATTTTTCTCGTATCAAATTTTGATCAATCGGGTAATTTGCACCAAACCAGATTATTGACGCCACATGTTTCTGAATATCGGGGGCTAGCACGTAGGGAAGTCCATGCAGATACAATCCATTTTCGCCTAGTGATTCGCCATGGTCGCCCATGTAATACATAACTGTTCCAAAACGATTGTCATAATTTTTTAGAAAAACAATAAGTTGTGAAAGAAAAAAGTCGGTATAACTTACGGCGTTGTCGTAAGCGTTGCCGATTTCTTCATCAGTACAGTTTTCCAATTGGTTGGTCTTGCACACCGGTGTGTAAATTTCAAAGTTACTGGGATAACGTTTGTAATAATCGGGGCCGTGCATGCCCATTTGGTGCAATACAATAACGATGTCGCCAGTTGGGTGTTGCTCGATATAGTCAGGCAAGCCGTTAAGCATGCCGATATCTCGACATTCAATATCACAGACATTGTTCACATCGGCGCTGCGAAAATCTTCAAATGCAATTTCCTCGGCCACTCCTTTTGCGTCAGAATTGTTGTCGCGCCACAACACATTGACTCCCGCATGAGTAAACACATCCAAAGCATTTTCAGTTTGATTTGCCGTATCTAAATCAAAATCGGTGCGATCAGACAAGGAAAACATACAGGGCAGGGAATAAGCAGTGGACGTGCCACACGAGTACACATTTTTGAAACTGGTCACGCCAGCTTCGGCGAGCAAGGTATTGGTGGCGCGAGGGTAACCGTTGAGAGAAAAACGATCAGCTCTAGCTGCTTCACCTACAACCAATATTACCAATTGGCGCTGACTATCTGAGGCTGGGTTATGTGCATCAAGTCCAATAGGCGTTCGCACCAAATTTTCAACACTAGCCAGCGCCATATCGACAATCCGGACACTTGAATAGATAAACGTAACCGGATTGGCGTAATAACGCAGCATTTTGTTTTCGCGGAAGAAGCTGGTGTAGTAGGGCGTAAAAGGCGCAATACTTACCAACAACAGTACAACAGCACTGCCAATCAGCTTGAGCCTTTGCAAAAGAGTAAGCATAAAACTCGGGAACTTTATGGTTGTTTTATAAACCAACCAACTAGGTAGCACCCCTAATAGAAGAATTTGTATGGCCAGTTGCACACTCATAAGATCGGCCACTTCGCGCCTGTCGGTCCGCATGATATTGGTAATCATGGTGGTATCAATTACCACATTAAAAGTATTCATGTAGTAATTGGCAGCTGCTGCTCCTATAAATATCAGCGCAAGGGCCGGTTTGACAATAAAGCGAAAGCACAACATGGCTAAGACCAATACGGTCAGTGCAAATAAAAATAGTGCCAGTGAAGCAACAAATAACACCCCACCAATGTCATGGGCGTAAATAGCAGCGCTATTACGAAAAAATCTGAGGTTGTAAAACAAGGTGAAGCAGAGGGCAACAAGTATGATCAAGCGTGAACAATCAATTTGCAGTGTTATGGGCTTAAAATTTTTAAACATGTTAAAAATGCAACTGACTAACGACGATTGATTCTAACCTACGTCTACGTTTACGACTACGCCGGAACGATAAAACTGACTTCCGCCTTAACTTTGAGAGTTTACTGATGATCGCTCAAGCACCTTTCTCACGATTATTGATTAGCCATCTGCTGTGGCCCATGCTGGCGTTTATATTGCTTGCAGGGCTTATGCAATTAAGCACTGTGGATCTCATGCTGGCCGATAAGATCTATCAGCTAAGCGGTAATACATGGAGTCTGCGCGAACATTGGATTACTGCTGGGCTCATCCACAATCAAGGCAGAAACCTAGTGGCAATTATGATTGTGGTGATGTTAATGCTGCTGGCCAGCAGTTTTTTTAGCCAAGCCTTGGCGCAGTACAAAAAGGGTTTGTTTTACTTGCTGGTTTCTACCCTAACTGCAGGGCTCACCTTAAATATATTGAAGGAAATTACCCATGTAGATTGCCCTTGGGATTTAATCCGTTATGGCGGCAATTTTGAATATGCCAAGATTTTTGCCGCCAACACAGATTCTACCCACTTAGGGGCTTGTTTCCCGTCCGGGCATGCCAGTGGTGCTTATGCCTGGTTTGGTTTGGTGTATGTGGCCCGTGAATACCGGCCGCAGTGGCAAAAGCCAGCATTTTTAGTAGTGTTGCTATTAGGTCTGGTGTTTGGCCTTGGACAACAACTGCGCGGTGCACATTTTCTTTCTCACGATTTGTGGTCATTAAGTCTATGTTGGTTTATCACCACGGGATTTTATTTTTGGTTTTACCCCAGCGCAATACGAAGCTGAGTACCTGATCTGAAGAAAATGCAGGTGTGCAGGTATGACGAAATTAAAGTAAGGCAGATTAAGCTATAAACCCGGCAGTAAGTTTTGCAGGCCACCCACAATGAATTCCACTGCGATGGCGCCAAGTATCAATCCCATAACGCGGGACGAGATATTAAGCGAAGTTTGACTCACCCGTTTGCTGATTTGGGGAGCCAGGTGGAAACAGATCCACACCAGCAAGGAGATTAGCCAGCAGATGCCTATCAAGGCCAGTTTATGCGCGAATAAAGCCGATTGTTGACTAAACACAATGACAGTGCTGATTGCACCTGGCCCGGCTAACAAGGGTAAAGCCAGCGGTACAACTGCTACAGAAGAAGAGTTCAACGCCTCCTGATCTTCCTCTGGTGTATGTTTGATACGTCCGGTTTTGGCATTGAGCATTTCGAAGGAAAGCGTCAGCATCAGCAGTCCCCCGGCCACACGAAAACTGTCGATACTGATGTTAAACAAGGACAAAATACGGGAACCCGCCAGCACACTAATAGTCAAAATGCAGGCTACTGCAAAAGCCGAGGTGCGGGCGATACGTTTGCGCTGTGACTGTACATTTTCGGTAAAGTTGAGAAACAAAGGCACGGTCCCCACTGGCCCCACTATGGCAATCAGCCCGGTAATCATTCGAAAATAGTCGTTCCAGTCGAGCATAGTTGATCCACTCCAGTACAGGGTTGGCCTCGCCATTGTAGTACATCCAGTTTTGACCTGATGAGCCTTGATACCGTCAGCAAAGGTTTGATTGAGATGATCACAAACAGACCTACCAGAGGTGTATTAAAAATTGCGTCACTACTGGCACCCTTGTGCATGGACTAAAGCCAAGAGTCAGGGTAGGCTCAAGTTGTTGGCTTGTTACTTGGCACTCTAAAATCGAAAGCAGGATTCACGCATGGCATCTAAACTGTTCCTTACCAAAACTTTTGCTTCAATTGAATCAGAGCACCAAAACTCTCAGCTCAAACGTGCGCTAGGTCCGTGGCAACTGACGGCGCTAGGCATTGGCGGCACCATTGGTACCGGTATCTTCGTGCTAACTGGTTTGGAAGCTGCTGTGCATGCCGGTCCTGCCATCGCAATTTCCTTCATCATTGCTGGTATTGGTAGCTTGTTCGCTTGTTTGTGTTACGCCGAATTTGCCGCAATGGCACCCGTATCTGGCAGTGCCTACACCTACACTTATGCAACCCTGGGCGAATTTGCCGCCTGGTTTATAGGCTGGGATCTGCTGTTGGAATATATGTTTGCAGCGAGCACGGTGGCGGTGGGGTGGAGCCGATATTTCACCACCTTTCTGGATTTCTTAGGCGTGAGCTTGTCCACCAATCTAACCTCGGCTCCCTTTGCTAGCTCTGATGGTTTATCCGTCGTGTTGACGGGCAGTTACTGGAATGTTCCTGCCACGGTTATTACCTTATTGGTTACCTGGATTTGTTATGTGGGCATCAACCAGACATCTATCTTTAACACTGTAGTAGTGCTGCTGAAAGTTGCGGTGATTGCTGCTGTTATTGGTTTTGGAGTTTTCTTTATTGATATCGCCAACTGGACCCCTTTCATCCCGGAAAATACTGGCGTGTGGGGCGAGTTTGGATGGTCGGGCATACTACGCGCGTCCGGCGTGATATTTTTTGCCTACATTGGATTTGATGCGGTTTCCACAGCTGCACAAGAAGCCAAAAATCCCTCCTACGATTTGCCCTTTGGTTTGTTAATGGGGCTGCTGATTTGTACGGTGCTTTATATTTTGATGTCTGCAACATTAACCGGCATTATTTCCTACACTCAGCTTAACGATGCAGCGCCTGTGGTAGTAGCTTTGCGTGAACATGCTGCTTTGCAGTGGTTGATTCCATTTGTAGTATTTGGCGCCCTGGCTGGCTTGACCTCGGTCGTGTTGGTATTGATTTTGGGTCAGGCTCGAATTTTGCTGGCGATGGCGCGTGACGGTTTGTTGCCACCAGCCTTTGCCAAGGTTCACGCGAACTACCGTACCCCCCATGTCGCAACTTGGATTACCGGAATTGTAGCGGCATTGATGGCGGGCATGTTTCCCATCGGTTTATTGGCAGAACTCGTCTCCATCGGCACTTTGCTGGCATTTGTGATGGTATGTGCGAGTGTGTTGATTTTGCGCTACACCCGTCCCGAAATTCCACGCCCTTTCCGTACGCCTTATCCTTGGTTTGTATGCCTAGCGGGCGTGTTTTTCTGTTTGCTGATGGCCTTGTCTTTGCCTCTGGATACTTGGTTACGATTGATTATTTGGCTGTTGATTGGTGTGGTGGTTTATGCCTGTTATGGTCGTCATCACAGTGTAGTTAGAAAAGAAGCGATAAGTTAAAACGCAATATTGACTGCCACTTTTATTGCGTACGATAAAAGGACAGTGCTAGGCGCAACAGGCGGTAAGTTTCGCAGAAATAAAAACTATAAAAGGGAGCGCAGTGCTCCCTTTTATAGTTCTGAAATTGGGCATCTGTAAAGCTGGTATTACAGTTCTAGGCTTTCTTTCTCACGCTGCACTCGCGCAGCTTCTTCACTCTTCGCATCTTCAATCACAGCCAGCAAATCTCTGAGATCAGCAATGGAGTTGTCGTGTTCAAAGTAGCCGGTGAGATTGCTGTCGGGCTGCAAATTTCCGTCCTCATATAGCGCCCAAATTTCCTTGCCATAATCGGTGGTCAAAAGTTGAGGTGAAAATTGGCCAAAATAGTTGCGCATGTTTTCGACATCGCGCTCCAACATTTTTGAGGCGCTATTGTTGCCAGCCGCATTTACTGCCTGAGGCAAATCGATGATGACCGGTCCGTTGGTATCCACCAAAACGTTGAAAGGAGACAGGTCGCCGTGCACAAGACCAGCGCATAGCATACGCACTACTTCGGCAAGCACTTGATGGTGATAATCGAGAGCCTGTGCAGACGTCAGTGCTAAATCACCAAGGCGTGGCGCTGCATTGCCATCTGCATCTGTTACCAGCTCCATCAATAACACACCATCGACAAAGGTGATTGGCTTGGGGACCCTGACCCCGGCTGCATCCAGCGTTTTCAGTGCGTCTACCTCAGCGTTGAGCCAGGCATTTTCCTGTTCCTTCTGGCCGTAATGGGTTTTTTTGGACATTGCCCGCGCTCTACGACTGTTACGAACATTACGACCTTCCTGATATTGCACCGCTTGTTTGAAGCTGCGATTGGTAGATTCCTTAAAAACCTTGGCGCAACGATGAGTTTCGCCACAGCGCACAACATAAACTTGCGCTTCTTTGCCACTCATTAATTGGCAGATCACCTCATCAATCAAACCGTCGTCCAATAATGACTCTAAACGTTTGGGAACTTTCATATCACCTTTTTAATAAAACAGAACAGTGGTACCGGGAAAATAAGGTAGCACAAACAATTCAGAGTTGGTTGGTATTGAAGGTCAACTGCAACTGCCCATGAAACTTGCTTAACCAGTATAAACTCAGCCAAGGACTTGCCTTTTTTATATGTGGGTGATTGTAGATTTTTATCGACAGAAAATCACGGCTTTAGCGGTGTTGGTAGTAACAGTTTGTGCAAGCAATGAGAAAAATTATCATTCTGGCTGGCCAGCCAATGGTTAAGGTTAGTCGCTGGAGTTCATTACGGGATATCCTGCTCAATTCTATATTTAAAGGTAATTTTTCCGCATGTTGTTTACATTAAAATCCACCGTAATTCGCAGTACTACAGTCATTTTGCTGTCCCTGCTGGCGCTGAGTCTCTCTGCAATTGGCAATGCCCAGCCAATTACGCCTCAAAACGAAGCTGGTGTTACGGGCGGAAAAACCATCAACATTATTAATCTGCAGGATGACCCTCGTATAGATGGCCTGCTCGACGAAGCGGTGTGGGCAGACGCTGCACTGGTAGATGATTTTCACCAGATGACGCCGATTGAGTATGCTCAGCCGGGTCAACGTACGGAAGTAAGGTTGTTCTATACCAAGGATGCGCTCTACATTGGTGCTCGTATGTACGAGACTGACCCAAGCCTGATTATCAAAAATGTAATGCGGCAGGGCCAGGGTCTACTCAATGATGACGTGTTCAATCTAGTGCTGGATCCTTACCTAGATCGGCGCAGCGGTTATCTTTTCGAGATCAATCCCAATGGCGTGCGCGTCGAAGGCATTTTTCAAAATGTGTCGCAGGTTGATCGCAACTGGACCGGCATCTGGCAAGCCAAATCCAATGTGGATGAGTTGGGTTGGACTGCTGAATTGCGCATTCCGTTTCAAACCATTTCCTTCGATCCGGCGCACACAGATTGGGGCATCAATCTGCGCAGGGTTACGCGGCGCAATAATGAAGAAATGGGTTGGATTTCCCGCAATCGTTTGATGAACCCAAGTATTGCCGGTACCGTCAGTGGCTTTACAGGTTTGCAGCAAGGTTTGGGTTTGGATGTTGTGCCTTATCTAGTGGTGCGCCAGCAAAAAGCTTTCGGGCCGAAAGGTCATACAGATCAGACAGTCGAACCCCAATTGGATATGTATTACAAAGTCACGCCGCAATTAAATGCTGCGCTTACTCTTAATACCGATTTTTCTGCGACAGAAGTGGATGATCGTGCAGTCAATCTGACACGCTTTAATCTTTTTTTTCCAGAACGGCGCGACTTCTTTATTCGTGATGCGGATATTTTTCAGTTCGGCAGAATTGGCAACGGTACTGTATTTGGTCAGGAAGGCAATGATGCTGTACCAAACTCGGCTTTGCAAAACGGCCGCCCGTTTTTCTCGCGCAATATTGGGCTAAGTAATAACGGCGCGCCGGTCGATATCAATGCGGGTGCCAAAGTCAGCGGACGTATTGGCAAATTAAACGTGGGGAGTTTGATTGTGCATCAGGCTGAAGATGAAAGTTCCGCCGTATCTGCGCAGAGTGTTTTTGTGGGCAGAGCGGCGCTGAACGTGCTGCGGGAATCCCAGATTGGCGTAATCGCCACCAAGGGGGATCCGCAAGCCAATATAGATAATAGTCTGGTTGGCGCAGATTTTCGCTACCGCAATTCCAGTTTATCCGGCGGCAAAGTGCTTGAAAGTGAAGTGTGGTTGCAGCAATCGAACACCACCGGTATCACTGGTGAAGATGCTGCCTGGGGTTTTGGTGTGAATGCGCCCAACAGCAATGGTTGGCGTGGTGGTTACACTTTCAAACGTATTGAAAACAATTTCAACCCCGGTATCGGTTTTGTAAACCAAAAAGGTATCGACGATCACGCTCTCGATTTTGGTTTCCGGAAATTTCTGCAAGCAGGTGGTAAGTTTCGCTCAATCTATGCTGGATTTGATGGTTATCGCAACAGTAACACCAATACTGGCGAGCTGATTTCTGCAGTGCAGGACATTCGTATCAACGTTAACACCCAAAGCAATGACGTTATCGCAGGTAGCATTATTCAGCAGCAAGAAGTGCTAAGTCGCAATTTTGTTATCTATCGTGCGTCCAATGGCAAACGTGTTATCACCATTCCTCCCGGCGATTATTCTTTCACCCGGGGTGCTGCTAGCCTTACTTTTGCCGGGCAACGCCAATGGTCTGGCACTATGGGGATAAGCCAGGGCGACTATTATGGAGGCGAAAGTTTGCAAAAGAACTTTGGTGTTTTGTGGCAAATGCGCCCAGGGTACAACTTGCAAGTGCGTTATTCAGAAAACGAAATAACACTGCCCCAAGGCAACTTTGTCGTGCGGCAAACGTCGTTTACTAGTCTGATCAATTTTACTGCCGATCTCACCTGGTCTAATCGCGTTCAGTATGACAATGTTTCCGAAGGTCTTGGCCTCAACAGTCGTTTGTACTGGATACCTGAACCTGGCCGCGAAATGTATCTGGTGCTTAACTGGAATATGACAGATTTAGACAAGGATAAAGATTTTGTGTCGGTTAATTCGGATTTAACACTTAAATACAATTACACGTTTAGATTCTAAAGGGTGCTTTTCGCCTTGGAGCACCTTTTTGGTCAACGTATTCAAAAATCTGTTGCCCTTGCTGGAAATAATCAAATCGAGAGTGAAAAACCGTGTCGTTTTTGAGTATGAAATTTTTTATACCTATTTTTTGTCGTGTTAAGAGACAAGCTTTGCTAGGCGCTCTTGGTGCTCTTAACTTATTGCTGTTATCGGCAGTTGTGCATGCGCAAGAACAGGTTGCAGCAAGCTCCGTATCAGCAGAAAAATCTGTCCAAATTCCCAACCTACCAGGTGCCGTTCAGATAGATGGTGTGCTGGATGATGCAGTCTGGGCACAGGCGGTTTTCATCGAAGATTTTCACCAGTATTTCCCCCAGGATCATGCCGCGCCCACGCAGGCAACTGAGGTTAGGATGTATTACTCCCAAGACGCGCTTTATATCAGTGCCAGAATGTGGGAAACCGATCCTACAACTATTGCTGCACAAGTATTACGGCAGGGCCAGGCGTTGGGAGGTGATGACATTATTGCGATTGTTCTCGATCCTTATCTCGATCAGCGTAATGGCTACCGTTTTGAAGTGAACGCAAACGGAGTGCGCTGGGATGGCTTGTTCCAAAATATTAATGATGTAGAAGGAAACTGGGACGGTATTTGGGAAGCAGCCAGCGCCCGTTCGGAGCAAGGTTGGACAGTGGAAATTAGAATCCCGTTCCAGACTATTTCATTCGACCCCAGCATAAACACTTGGGGCATCAATTTTAATCGTGTGCGGCGTCGCAATAATGAAAGTATTGCCTGGGTAAGCCGCAATCGCGAAGTGAATCCCAGTAATGCTGGCACCATGACCGGGCTGTCTGGCATGAAACAAGGGTTGGGTCTGGATGTTGTGCCGTCTTTATCCATGTCGAAACGTCGCAAATTTGGTCCCGGCAGTTTTAGCGAAAAAAATTACGAACCATCTCTTGATGTGTTCTACAAAATAACGCCACAGCTCAATGCTGCCCTTACTATCAATACCGATTTTTCTGCCACTGAAGTGGATGATCGTCAGGTTAACCTGACGCGATTTAATCTATTTTTTCCGGAGAAAAGAGACTTTTTTCTGCGTGATGCTGATATTTTCGAATTTGGCCAGATTGGCAGTGGCGGCTTCAATCAAACTTCGGGCGTGGGCTCGCCAGCGACTCCTACACCCGCGCGCCAGAATGCTCGACCGTTTTTTTCTCGCAATATTGGCTTGAGTAGTATGGGTACACCAGTGGATTTAAGTGCAGGCGCAAAACTGAGTGGGCGTATTGGTGATTGGAACTTGGGTACCTTGCTGATTAGTCAGGATGAATCGGTGAATACTGGCGTAGCTGCGCAAAACATTTTTGTGGGTCGCGGCGTATTGAATGTACTCAACGAATCTCAAGTGGGTTTCATCGTTACAGATGGCGATCCGCAATCGAATCTCAACAGTACTCTGGTAGGCACAGACTTTCGTTATCGCAATTCAAATCTGCCCGGCGGTAAAACAGTGGAAGGCGTGGCATTCATTGAACAGACTAAAACTACCGGTTTGCAGGGTGCTGATTCTGCCATGGGATTTGGCATCAACTATCCCAACACGTCGGGCTTGCAGGGTTATTACAATTACAAACGAGTGGAAGAAAACTTTGCACCGGCAGTTGGTTTCGTTAATCGCACCGGAGTAGTGGATCATGGTTTAAATGTAGGTTATCGACACTTCTTGAAGCCAGGTGGTTTTTTTCGCTCGACACTGGCAGCTTTCGATGGTTACCGGGCCGAAACTATGCAGAACGGTCGAGTTAGTTCGCAAAATCTAGGTTTGCGTTTTTCTATCAACGATAACCAAGGTGATACCACCTTGATTCGTATAACCGCCAATCGCGAAGTTCTGTTGACGCCTTTTACGATTAACCGTTCTTCAGATGGCTTAAACCGAGTCACTCTCCCGGCCGGTGAGTATTCTTTCAATGAAGGATTTTGGGCTTTGCAGATGGGTGGGCAGCGTAAAATAACGGCCAATGTTTTTGTTACCGGTGGTGAATATTACGATGGCAGCCACTTTAATCGCAGAGGCAACATTACCATTCGCCCCAACCGTAGTCTCAGTTTTGAAATTGCCTATACGGAAGATGATATTGAATTGCCTTATGGTGATTTTAGCTTGCAACAAATTAGCCTCACTTCGCAGTTGTCGATTTCATCAACCGTGGCGTGGAGCAATCTTGTTCAATACGATAATGTGTCGGAGGCGATGGGCATCAATAGTCGTCTGCACTGGATTCCCAAAGCTGGCCAACAAGCATTTCTGGTGCTTAACTGGGGGCTGACCGATGCTGACAAAGACAACAGTTTTGATTCAACCATTGCGGATTTGTCACTCAAGTTCAATTACACCTTCAGATTTTGATCGATGTATAAAACTTACTCTCTAAGTTCAGCTTCCGCCTTTGGTAAGGTTGTTACCGCTGTTGTTACCGCTGTTGTTGCCGCTGTTGCTGCGAATGTTGTTGCGACTCCGGCCATGGGACAGGAAATTGCTAATGCCCCCGCGCTCGTGCAAAAAACAGTTAATGCAGTGCGCGTAACAAGCAAACCCGTGATTGATGGCAAGATGGACGAAGCAATATGGCAACAAGCTGTGCCTATTACCGACTTCCACCAGATTCGCCCCGGTGATGGCACTACTCCTTCCGAAAAAACTGAAGTCTATGTGCTCTATGATGACGATGCTCTCTACATCGGCGCACGTATGGCCGATAGCGATCCAACCTTAATTGCAGCACCCACCATCCGCCATGGCCAGGGATTGGGGGGTGATGATCGGTTAGTGGTGATCCTCGATCCCTTCAATACCCAGCGCACCGGTTATCGTTTTGAGACCAATCTCAATGGTGTGCGTCACGACGCCTTGTATCAAAGTGTCAGCGCGTTTTCGAATGACTGGTCTACCATCTGGGATGTTGCCTCAGCACCAGACGAAAACGGCTGGATTGCCGAGTTGGAAATTCCGTTTAAATCGCTGCCGCTCGATCCGAACACCCAAGCTTGGGGTTTTAATTTTGGCCGAGGCATTCGCCGTCGTGGTGAAGAAATGGCTTGGGTAAGTTACAACCGCACGTATAACCCTAGTATTGCTGGCACTATGACTGGGATCAGTAAAGTCAATCAAGGGCTGGGGCTTGATATTGTGCCTTCATTTTCTCTTAATCAGAATAAACGGTTTGTAGCCAATAGCAGTGACAGTAGCGTCAATCCTTCGGTGGATATGTTTTACCGGCTGACACCCTCGCTCAATAGTGCACTCACCATCAATACTGATTTTTCCGCTACCGAAGTCGATAACAGGCAGGTGAACCTGACCCGTTTCAATCTTTTCTTTCCAGAAAAACGCGACTTTTTTCTCAATGATTCGGATCTGTTTCAATTTGGCAATATAGGAGGCAATGCGAACAGTGCGGTCGCACGTGGTGCGAGCGAAAATGCCAGACCTTATTTTTCCCGTAAATTAGGGCTAAGCCAAAGTGGAGCCCCCGTGGATATAAACTATGGTGGCCGGATCAGTGGCCGCTTGGGGCGTTGGAATGTCGGTACTCTTGCCATCAGGCAAGACGCGTTTAAAAATGTCGCCGCCTCCAATCTCTTTATTGGTCGCGTGTCGGCCAATGTGCTGGAAGAATCGAGCGTGGGATTTATTGTCACTGACGGCAACCCAACGGCCAATATTGACAACTCGTTGTTTGGTGCAGATTTTCGTTATTTGAATACCAGATTGGCGAGCGGCAAAACCATAGAAAGCGATGCGTGGTATCAAGTATCCAACACACCCGGTTTGAGCACTGATAATGCTGCTTATGGCTTTGGTTTACGTTCGCCCAACAACACCGGTTTACGGGCTGGTTTGGGGTTCAAGGAAGTACAGCGTAATTTCAACCCTGCCATGGGTTACATCAACCGCACCAACATTCGAGATTATTCTGCTGATGCAGGCTACACCCATTATTTCACCAACAATATTTTCCAAACTGCCTATGTCGGCATGGATGCACAGCGTATCAATGGGTTGGACGGTGGTCTGCAAAGCGAAGTGTTGGCATTCCGATTGCTGGAGCTGGAAGCGAATACCCGTGACAAGTTTGGCTTGAAATATCAGCAGAACAAGGAAGTAGTACTCGCCCCGTTTACGATTTATTCCGAGCAGGGTAGACAGGTTCAGGTACCTGCCGGTCGCTATGCGTTTGATGAAATCAGTGTTGGCATCGGTACCGGTAACCAACGCAAATTTTCGAGTAGCCTGAGTTACTCCACGGGTGATTTTTACAATGGTAAACGTAGCAACATTGGCGGTTCCTTGAACTGGGTGCAATCTCGTAATTTTGTAATGTCAGTGAGTCAAGATTGGAACAACATTGAGCTGCCGCAGGGCGCTTTCATTACCCGTCTCAGCAGCCTCTCAGCCCAAGTGGCTTTTTCGTCAGACTTGTTTTGGGTAAGCCTATTGCAATACGATAATGTTTCGGAAGAAATTGGTATCAACACCCGTCTGCAGTGGGTTCCCAAGGCCGGTCAAGAAGGATTTCTGGTGCTCAATTACAATATGCAGGACAAGGACAAAGACAATATATTTAAGGCAGCAACAGCAGATTTGAGTTTGAAGTTTAAATACACCTTCAGATATTGAAGGCGCCGCAGCTGATAAGCGTCAGCTGTATCATGTTTATTTTTGGCCTTGGCAAGTAGCAAGGTAGTCGCGAATGTACTAAGGGTTCACACGATTAGCTAATAATTTTGCGGAGATTGCTGGCATGAATAATAAGAATATGTTGCTGCTTTGTATTGTTTTTTCTGGCCCTGTACTGGGCAGTACGTGTGATGAATTACGGTCACTGGCACTCACCAACGTGACGCTAACTGCAGCACAGCTTTTACCGGCAGGCGACTACCAGCCACAAGTACCAGGGGCAACACTCACCCTTCCGGCCCATTGCCGCATTGCTGCAGTGCTCGCGCCTTCCAGTGATTCGCATATCGAAATGGAACTTTGGTTACCGGATAGCAACTGGAACGGAAAGTTTCTAGCGCTGGGCAATGGGGGCTGGGCGGGCTCCATCAGTTATTCAGCCATGGCCTCTGGTTTGAAAGCAGGTTATGCAGTGGCATCCAACGATACTGGGCACAAGGGTGGCAGCGCCGCGTTTATGGTGGGGCATCCAGAAAAACTGGTGGATTTTGGTTATCGATCCATGCACGAAATGGCGGTGCAATCCAAACTCATTATTGAACGTTTTTATGAACGGCAGCCTGCACTTTCCTATTATGAAGGATGTTCCACCGGTGGTCGGCAAGGGTTGATGGAAGCCCAGCGTTATCCGGAAGATTTTGATGCCATTATTGCGGGTGCGCCGGTCAACAATCAGTTCAATCTCAATCTTGCTCAGATGCAAGGTATGGTGTCGGTACTCAAAGATCCGTCTTTGTATTTGCCGCCGGATAAAATTCAGTTGTTGCATGCAGCAGTACTGTCACAGTGCGAAGCCAACGATGGTGTTAAAGACGGCTTTCTGAATAATCCTTTGGCTTGTGATTTTGATCCTACAGTATTGCAATGTAAGGACGGCGCTGCCACGGGGGCTACCACTGCTTGCCTGACCGCCCGCCAGGTTGAATCTGTCCGCCGTGTCTATGCGCCAGTAGTGTTAAGCAGCGGCACAGAACTTTATCCGGGCCATGCGCTGGGTTTTGAGCTGGGCTGGCGTATGCTCGATCAAGGTGACTTGCCAAGCCCCTTACAGTCTGATGTAGTCAGCTATATAGCGCATGAAAATCCAGCTTGGGACTGGCAAAGTTTTGATCTGGAAAGTGATGCCCGGCTGGTACTAGCTCGTGCACATGATGTCACTTCTGATGATCCTGATCTGAGTGCCTTCAAGGCGCGGGGTGGTAAATTACTGATGTACCATGGCTGGAATGATCCGGGTCCAGCCCCCGCCAATTCCATCGCTTATTATGGGCGGGTGCTCCAAACATTAGGTACAGAGCAAAGTGACTGGTTGCGTTTGTTTATGATGCCTGGGATGGGGCATTGTCGTGGCGACATCGGCCCGGATCAGGCCGACTTTCTTACCGCGCTGGATCAATGGCGCGAGCAAGGTGTGGCTCCCGCCACAATTACCGCAACACGTGTACGGGATGGCCGTGTCGACATGAGTCGGCCTTTGTGTCCGCATCCCCAGGTGGCAACTTGGATGGGCACGGGCAATCCCGATGATGCGGCTTTTTATGAATGTACAGCACAATAACTTAAGATTTATTAACCCATGAAGTGTATTTAACTATGAACGGAAAAATTGGTTTTGAAGAACATTTTGCAATACCAGAAACCTTGGAAGAGACTCGTAACTTTGCCGGTGACGGTGGTATATGGAATCAGTTTACCCGCCAGATACTCGATCTGGGTGATGAACGTCTGGAGCATATGGACAAGAGTGGTATCGAGCTGGCATTGCTGTCACTCAATGCGCCGGGACTACAGGCCATCCTGAATGCGGACGAAGCGATGCGGGTTGCGCAGATTAGCAATGACCGCATGGCCGCGGCTGTGGCTGCACATCCAAGTCGTTATGCTGCGCTTGCAGCCTTGCCCATGCACGATCCGGATGCGGCCGCTAGAGAACTTACCCGTTGTGTGAAAGAACTCGGCTTCAAAGGTTGTCTGGTGAACGGCTTTCAACAAGTAGACCATCCTGAAAATGCCAAGTATTACGATATGCCTGAATATCGCAGCTTTTGGGCCACAGTGTCGGAGCTCGACGTGCCGTTTTATTTGCATCCGCGTATGCAGATCCAGTCGCAGGCCAAGAACTATGACGGTCATCCATGGCTGATGAGTGCGCCGTGGGGTTTTGCGGTGGAAACCTCCATTCATTCATTACGCTTGTGTGGTTCCGGCTTGTTTGACTTGTACCCTAATCTCAAGATATGCATTGGTCATCTGGGCGAAAATATTCCGTTCGGGTTGTGGCGCATTGACGCCAGACTCCGTTTTTCTGCGCGTGGTTACCGCGGCAAGCGGCCACTAGGCGATTATTTCCGCGATCATTTCCATATCACCACCAGCGGTAATTTCAATGATCCGGCCTTACGCTGCACTTTGGATACTATTGATAACGATAAGATTTATTTCTGCTCTGACTATCCGTTTGAAAAGATGGAAGAAGCGTCCACTTGGTTTGATAACACTAACGTAATTACCAAAGAACAGAAAGTTAAAATGGGTCGCACAAACGCCATTAAACTGTTTAAGCTTGATCTGAAATAATTTTTGTACGGTGAGTCCTAAATTCTTGTAGATGCAAGGCAATAACCGGAGTAATAACCGGAGCAATAAAAAAGGGGCGAAATAATTTTCGCCCCTTTTTTTAAAGCAGTTTTATAAATTGTCTAATTTATATCTTGTTTACTACAACCTTCCCACTCTTTATTACCAATGTAACATTCAATAAATCATAAAGATCTGTCAGCGGATCGCCGTCTAGCATGACGATATCAGCGACCTTGCCGGCCTCCAGAGTGCCAATTTCAGTTTCCAAGCCAACCGCTGTGGCGGTATTGATGGTCAGAATTTTCATGATATCGAGCGGTGAAAACGTCAGGTGCAGTGCTTTTAATTCATGTGCAAAAGTATCTCTGGGCAAAAACGAAGTATCGGTGCCGTAGCCGTACACGATACCGGCTTCCCACAATAATCGCGCATTTACCGGCCCTTGTCCGGCACTACTGAGAGTATTCCAGGGATAGGGCTGGGCATCCCTGAAGATGGGTAGATTATTGGCATCATAAAACGGCACGAAAGTACCCAAGGTTGATGTCATGGGAATGCCAGAACTGGCAATAGTTTGTGCTTGGGCTTCCGTTAATTGACCAATATGCGGGGTATGCACCAACAAATCAGGGCGCGTCTGAATGACGGCGAGTGTATCTTCTACTGAAACGGCGTGAACAATAGCGGTAAGTCCCAGCCGATGGGCTTCTTCCACCATAACAGTAAGTGTGTGTATTTCGGGGCCGTTCGGGGTGACTGTAACTACCGTTTTTACCATGTCATAACCGGCATCTTTGATACGTTGCACACCGGCTATGGTGTCGGCATCAGGTATTGCGCCTGCAGCTACGGTCGGCCGTGCGGGTGGACGCGAAACATCAGTACGCGCTGGATCACCGGTAAAATCGCTAGGTGCAGGAATCGCCACCGGCATAAAAGCACCGGAAAGAATACGTGGTCCAACCATTTCGCCAGCGACCAGCATGCGGCGTAGTTCCAGTATTTGGGGGGCATCGATGGCCGACAGTATCGTGGTGAAACCAGCATCCAGAAACTCCTGCATATTGGCTGCAGCCCTTTCGGCCATCCATTGGTCGGGATTACCTTCTATAAGATGGCGATGACCTTCGATAAAGCCAGGCATTACCGTTTTGCCCTGAGCATCAATCACCATGGCCCCGGGCACGGTGCTGGCGCCTTCACTGACTGAAATTATCAGCCCATCCTTAATAACCACAGATCCTTGCTCAATTACCCTGCCGGTGCCATCAATAATATGAGCATTATTGATAACAAAGGAGCCCTCATCGAGGGGCGCGGCTACAACAGGATTTGGTTGCACAGGGGCTGGTTCTGAGCAGGCTGTCAGCAACACGGTGAAACTCAACAGCAATGTAATTAGCGATTTCAATTTGTGGGTCTCCTGTAGTTTGATAAGGTTTATTCAATTAATACGTGCGGGCGAACATACCACATAACGCTGTTTTTTGGGCAGCGTTGGTATGGTGTTTTGAAAAATTGGTCTATATACTTTTAGGAGTTTAGAAAAGTGGTATTGGCTTTGTAAAAAGTCTAGTGGTTGAGTCTGGGCTTGCTTTGGACTCTGGGGTTCACCATGAATCTGTGCATACAAGGAATATGCTAATTTCGAATTTAATCAATCGCTAACAATTAGAAGAATAATAAACAGCAGAGAGTGTATATGAAAAATAAAATTTGGTGCCTGCCAGTGTTTGTGCTGGCTACTTTTTTCGGTCAGACAGTAGTTGCCCAGAAGACAGCAGTTATAGGTTTTACCAGTGTAGGACGTGCTGCGCCACTCGCCGCAGACATCAATGAATATCCAATGGTCGGTGCAACAACGCGGGTACTTATCCCAATAGGAGCACCGCGTGATCCAAACGCCTTTACTGGAACAGCGCGTAACGGGGAGTCGCCGCCAGGCATCGAACCACTCCCGATTGACATGTTCAGTTCCAAAGATTTTTACAAAGATCGCGCGCTTTGGACAGATCCACGTTATTTCCGCTGCAACAGCTCAGCGGCAATGGAAGACTTGTGGGGCGGTAGTGGCCAAGGGTTGATTGGAGATAACCCGCCGTTGTCTGCGCCATGGGGGGTTTGTGATCGTGACTACCCCCGCGAGGCCATTGTGAGCCCGTATAAGTTTGCTACCGCACAAGCACATTACGAGGCGCTCATGGCGGAAACGCGCCAACGCGGTGGCCCTACCAAACATACCTACGCCACTGTGCCAGGTGAATGGTCAGGTGTTTACATGCATCCCGGCCGTACCCCAGACGGACAGTATTGGTACCGCGGGCGGCATGTGCAGATACCCACAGTATTGTCTTTGCTTACCCCAGAATATCAAACGCGGTTTGTGCAGGAGGCCTACCATCACGGCAATACCAATGCAGCGCAGTGGCCTTCACAATATTGCTGGCCAGAAGGCTTCATGCGACGCTGGCATGAGGCTGCGGTGTGGGAGCACTACATTATGGTTACCCCTGACATGGTGCAAATCATGGCGGGTGTAGCCCGTAATTTTATTACTAACATCCACATTGGACGCGAGTTCAATATGGAAGGTGCGGTACCTCGTCTGGGTGCTGACGTGCCACGTTGGTATGGTGAAACGATTGGCTTCTGGGATAACGATACTCTTATCACCTGGACCTCCAATATTCAGGGCTGGAAAGTACACTCAGCTCCTGAATATTCCAACTTTTTACAAACTATCGAAATTTATACGCCCAACCGTGATGCTGCGGGTAACTTCCTTGGACTCAATCACGAAGCAATTTTTTATGATCCCGAGGCGTTAGTGGAGCCTATTCGTATTGTGCGTAACTACGTGAAACAAAGCGGTTTTGACACGGGTGATCCCTATGTTTTTATTGAATGTGTGCAGTCCATTTTTCCGATTGATGGTAAAGCTACACCGGTTTCACCGGGTAACGTGATTGAATACGAAGTGCCTGATATGTATGGACGGCCATGGGCAAGAATATGGGAAAAATATTTTGAACAAGGCATGGAGAAACAGAAAGAAGCTGATATTTTCAGCTTTCCTTAAATAGGAGTCAGGGCCTTAATTAATGCTCTGGATCACACACTAATTGACTACAGTCGGGTTGTAAGTGGACTGGATTGCTAAGGAGACACTTGAAATGATTACAAAAAGAAAAATTAGCTTGGCATTAGCGACCACACTAGCGGCAGTTACGCTGTATGGCCCAACGGTGCAAGCACACCATTCGTTTGCGATGTACGATATGAAAGCGTTGAAAGTTTTTACTGGGGTTGTCACCCGCATTGACCCGGCTCCCAATCATTTGCAAATCTATTTTGCGCCGATGAATGCTGAGCATAACAATGTGGAACGTGATGCTGCGGGCGAACCCATTGTCTGGGCTGTAGAGATGACAGGCTCCGCGCAGATGGCTCGGCAAGGTGTATCGGTAAATTCTTTTCCGCCCGGCACAGTGTTCAGTGTTGCCTTACATCCGCTGCGTAATGGCGAAACTGCAGGTACCCGTCAAGGCGGCCTCTTCCAATGTCCTGAGCGTATGCCGCCTGCGCCTGGCATGTATTGTGATTCTGTAGCGGGTCACATAGCCATTGGCGACGAGCCATTGGCATTAGTGGCAGAATAAGACACGCTTAACTTAAAAGGTCACTGCTCGCGCGTCTTCCATGATCAACTCATGGTATACGGGCAGGGACCAGCCTGCTTGCTCTTGTGCGGTGAGATTTTCTTCAAACAGCCGCACATAGTTATCTGTATTGCCATACAACTGCCGCAATTTATCCTGCGAAAAATCTGTTTCCCACATGGATAAGCGGCATAAAATCCCCACTGTGCTCGTTGCTGTATTTTCGTTGCCGGCTGTGTATTTGGTGACGGGCACATCAACATAAGGATTACGAATACCACCCTGCGGATTGCCGTGTTCATCCAATACCATCAACGAGCCATCGTTGCCAATATTACGATCAAGCAACACACGCTCGGCTCTAGGCGGGATTATGCCTTTATCAACCCATTGCAACAGATGATGCAAACCCACCGAAAAATAAGGCTCCAGTGGAAAAGTGGTGATCGGTTTGGTGCATTGATCAGCAGTCATCCGCGGATTGTTGCGTGCCATTAGGTGGCCCATGCCGACGAATTCATAATTTCGATATTGGCTGCCAGGCTCATCACTGTCTTGCTGCGCTGTTGCCACATTCTGGAATTCATGTTGGGTGGGCAGTTGAATCATGGGCACATCAACCGGGGCGATGTTCGTACCATTGGAGGTTGGCATAAAACCATCGTAAATATTTTCCATTTGGGCGGTTTTAAAAATTTTGTGGGCAGGTAAATAACCTACCAGAATTGCGGAAGACGCGGACGTTCCAAACATTATCATCTTGCGTAAATTCAAATCGGCAATTGGGCTTTGGTCGCTTTTAATTAATGCGCCAGCCTGTGCCAGAATTTCATTAACCTGATTGGCCGCAACATTCATGTCGCCGTAGCGCGCTGGGTTGAAAACTTTGATCGGATCCAGCCCCAGTGTGGTTATTTCAACGGCAATGTGTCCTGCATCCATCAGGTAAACCGAATGGTGCTGGAAGGCGTGAGCCTGCCCGGCTGGATGCATGGCTTCCGCCACTACCAAACCGCTAAATTTACTATCGTCTGCAGGTTGGCGAACCACAAGTCGTGTTTTGTAAGGTGCGCCCGCAGCAGTGCCAGCTATAACGTATTCATTTACCTCATAGGAATAATGCGCCATATCGTAGCCAGGCCATTGTGATGTCGATGAATCGAAGCTGGGTCCTGCGCCAGTATTAGCGCTGAGTACTGGCAGGCTGACGCGGGTGGGTTCAGCAGGTAAATTTGTTGGAGCGGCAACTGGGGGCTGCGCTTGAGTTGAACTTACTAACACAATAAATAACACCAATGCAGCTTTGGATTTGTACAAAAATCTTTGCATAGTAATGCCCCTTATTTTTTAGTTTTAATTAAGGTCTTGGGATAAAAAATGTCGACAAATTTATTGGTATTTTCTATGGGCAAGTTATGGAGCCATGCTCTTACTAAGCATGGCGGTGGAAAGCTTCGTTGTTGGGAGTATGGTCCCCGGCGAGCCAGCGTTTTAATTCGTGGTGAGCTTTGGGCAGAACATCGGCGTTAATGTTGTCTACATCGGGGTGATCGGTGCAAAATTCCACGATCATGTCGTCGGGGTCGATGACATACAACGATTTGCAATAACCATGTTCCAGCACGTAATGTTTTTGCGGATCGTAGGAAGCAGCTTTTAGTTTATTTAGTAAGAAGTTTTGGTGGTCTGCATCTACCTTCAAGGCGATATGGCGAAAACCAGACATTGGCAATGGCGGACCGAATTCCTGCTGGTCATCCGCATCGGCAAACTGGAAGAAAGCCAGCGCACTGGCATCCTGGAGCCCAAAGAAACAATGGCAATACACACGATCTTTGCCAAACAGATCGGTTCTTTCGCACCAGGTTGCCAATAAAGGCATACCCAGCATATCTTCATAAAATGCCCGAGTTTGCTCCAGATTTTTTACTACATAAGCGTTATGGTGCAGGCGTAAAGGTAGTTTATTCATGGGGCAATCCTCGAGTAGATTATTATTGTTTGGGCATTACTGGTGACGCCATCCTACAGGGGCATAGCTGGTGCGGGCAACCTGAGCGTAAGGTGCAGGACAAACCATGGCGCGGATTTCGACCTGTTTATGTGATTCCACTGTCGGCTTTTTGGTGCCGCCGTTCGGCTCACCCCAGACAAAAGTGACTTCGTTGCCGGGTACTGCGTGTTCGACGTCCAGCATGGCCAGTGTCAGCATTTTACGTTCGTTGGAGCTGTAGCCAATCCAGGTGGAGAGTCCAATATTCACACCGTTTTTCAACACGGCATCGTAGGGTAGGGCGGAATAAACAGCAGACGGAAAATCAAAATATTTGGCGCGATCAGCCGAGAACTGGCTGCCTATCGCTTTGATCACGTCTTCGTTGTTCAGCTCTAAAGTGACTTTCTGTCGGCGTGGGTTCTTGGCAAATTTCTCAAGCGCAGCACGGCCAATGAAGTCATGGTCAAATTTTACCATTACACCGTAACCCAAATCGTAGGGGGTGAAGTAATAGTCTTCGATATTTTTGGACACGAAACTGCCACCCAGCGACGCTTTGGCTTCATACGAATCGGCCGGCAGCCATTCCCGGTAAGACTTCAGGTTGGCACCGGAATAGATAGCAGGCATCGGGGATGGAACCCAACCTGACTCCAAAGTGTTGGAAGAGTAGGCGCGGGCACCCACCAAACGCAAACCAAATTCTTCACCTGCAGCAATAAATGCCTGGCGTACGGTTTCTCCGTCTTTTACCTGGCCAAACAATTCGTAACCGGGTTGACCTGCCATGCCATGCCGTAAGGCGCCTACTTTACAACCGGCTATTTCGATTTCGCCCATGTGGAAAAATTTCAACTGTGGAGGCTCTTTGCCAATTACCTTGGTCATCAGTTTGAATGCATTGGGACCCTGGATCTGGAAGCGAAAGGTCTTGCGATCCAGCGGATTGGCGCGTACCGCAGACCGTTCATCACGTTCACACTTAGCATCGTAGCCCTTGGTTTCGCAGTGGAACTGTACCCAATTAAGTACAGAAGGACGGCCAATCATGTTGAACGCACCGCTCGGTAAATGCATCAGTATTACATCACCCACCACGTAACCATCCTCGGTGCACGGGGCGTATTGTTTGGCTACGTTGATTGGGAAATTTTCGAAACTGTTGGTGCCGAGGTCTTGCAGCAGTTGCTTCGCTTGCGGGCCAGATACATACATATCAGACATATGGTAACTTTGATTAAATAACACACAGGTTTCCTGCCAAGCGCGTTGTTCGTCGCGCCAGTTGGTGTATTCGGGCGGAACTACCGGATAAACGTTCGGGCCTGAAGCGGAATTACGCAATAGGGTAATGGCACTACCGGCAGCCTGAATTAGGCTTTCAAGATTCTTGGGTGCGACGCTAGGTGAAGTGGTAACTGACACTGGCTGACTCCTCGGATTGGTCATCGAAAATTATTTCGTATATCGAAAAAACTTATTTTAGCTGTACTCGCTTGACCATTCAACCTTAATTTGAAAGGAAAACCTTGTAATGATTGTAGAAAAAAATCCACGGGAAGATGGTGAATATCTTAATTCCCTGGCGCGCGGTTTGGCAGTGTTGCGGTCCTTCAGTCGCGAAAAGCCCGGCATGACTCTCAGTGAGCTGGCCGCCCATACCGGGTTAAATGCAGCCGTGGTCAGGCGTTGTCTTAATACACTGACACATTTGGGTTATGTGACCAAAAAAGACAAATTGTTTTTGTTGCGTCCGGAAGTGTTCGGCTTGGGTGCGGCCTATATAGAGTCTATGAATCTGGAAGAAGTAGTTGCCCCTAGCCTGCAACGCGTGCGTGATAAGACCGGCAGCAGTACGGCAATGGCTGTAATGTCGGGTACTGACATATTGTTTATGGTTTACGAATCTACAAAATTGCTGACGCGGGTTGCGGCAGGTGTTGGCACCCGTTTCCCAGCCTACGCCACTTCAGCAGGCAGGGTTTTGCTGGCGTATCAAGATAAGGAAAAAACCAAAACTTTTCTGCAAGACATGCAACTAGTGGCGCTTACCGATCGCACGATAACTTCGAAAATACGCTTAAAGTCCCTGTTGCAAGATGTGAAAAAAAAGGGCTATGCCGCTACCCAAGGAGAGCTCGATTTTGGTGTGGTTTCGGTGGCTGTACCGGTATTTTCTGAAGACGGCAAAATTGTTGCCGCCTTGGCTTGTTCTACTTCCCAGGCGCGGCAGAGCTTGGTCGCGATGGTGGAAGAAGTGGTGCCACCTTTGCAGCAGGCCGCCCGCGACATTGAGTTTGAATTACGTCGCTGTCCCCTGCTGGTCCACTCGATAACTAACTGAGTGTGAGTGCCAAGTGAACAACAAACCGGTTTTATACCTGCTGCCCGGCCTGCTCTGTGATGAAACTGTGTGGGAGCAGCAGCAACTTGCATTGGCACCCTACGCCCAGATAGTGATCCCGGTATTCAGAGGTTTTTCTTCGTTTCGTGATATGGCGCTCTGGGTGCTCAAGTCAGCACCACCACGATTTTCTGTGGTTGGCCATTCCATGGGAGGTCGAGTCGCGCTGGAACTGATGCATCTTGCGCCAGAGCGGATCGATAAATTCGGCATGCTGAGTGTTGGTGTACATGCACTTGCAAGCGGAGAAGTTGAGGAGCGACAGCAGTTGGTTGCTTTGGCACAAGAGCACGGCATGGCAGCGCTTGCGGATATCTGGATTCCACCAATGGTGCATCCGTCCCGCCACAAGGACGTTTTACTCATAGCAAAAATTCGCTCGATGGTACTGCGTTTCGCTGTTGATGATTACCGCGCCCAAATTACCGCTGCACTCACTCGCACAGATCAATCCCTGTATTTAAAAGCAATTAAGCATAAATCTCTGTTGTTGTGTGGTGCCGACGACAAATGGAGCCCCCTACAGCAGCATCAGGCTATTCAGAGCCAGCTTGCCGCAGCAGACTTACATGTCATCGCCAATGCAGGACACATGGTCACGCTGGAGCAAGCCGATGCAGTTAATAAAATTCTTCAGGAATGGATACTAAGGTAGCAAGCTCTGATTTGAGCACTCGTCATCCCGGGTAGGCCGGGATCTAGTAACACAGCTATTTTTTTTCAGCCAGTGTGGTGTTAGCTTCAAGGCGCGCCAGGAACTAACGGTGCTTGTCCTTCGCGGGTTGGCTCCAAAATGCCAGCTTCGTCATTAAGAAAATACCATTCGTCACCTAACTTGATGTGACGGTTACCTTCTGCGCACACATATTCAACCCAGATAATATCTTCGGTTACGTGATTGTATTGTTGATTGATCACCCATGGTTTGGTGAAGGCATCATCAATAGTGGTGATGGTGTTAGTCATAGTTTTTTCATCGGTTAACCGAATTTCTTCCAGTACCTTGGTCTCGTTATTTTCGTGAAATACCACGCCGGTAGAATCAATTGAACGCGGCCCTTTGATGCCACGTGTTTCAATGGATAACATGTCATAAACACCATCATTGTTTTCGTCATGCCAGACACCCAGCGAATAACCGTTGAACTCTGGCAAAATATAGGCTGGCCAATCGCGACCATCGGTATACACGCGTCGTATCTGACTCTCCCAATCGGCATAAATGTAAGTAATTTTTGGTGTGACAATAATTTCCATAGGGAAACTCATTTTCATCATACGCGGCATGCCTGGAGGCAAACAGGTTGCAGGCGGATCGCCGGCTAAAATTCCATTTTTACGAAGCTCCAGATTGTGTTCGTAGACCGCTTGGTACTCAGGGGTTAGCGGTGCTGGTCCTGCTTTTTCATAACCTTCCGGCGGCCAATTAAGGCTGCCAATACGTTCCCATTGACCACTCCAATCAGGATATGTGCTGGCTGTTGTTGCTGCGCTGACAAAATTGATATGCAGAAACGTTATTGTTGCGATTGTGCTGAGTATGTTTACGGAAATATTTTTCACGGATTTGTGTTCCCTTGTGCAACAGTAACAACCGAATAACTCAATAAACGTTATTGGTCGGAAGGTCGAGCCTTGCAGTGTTCTGCAAGGCTCTATTGTTTGATTAACCTGCTGCCTTTGGATCAATAACTCGGCCATCGGCCCAGCGCGGATTACTGTAGTTGCCGCCAGGGGAGCCACTACGCAGTGGTCTGACAGTTACCATAATTTCGTCACCGGCTTTGAGTGTCATCGGAGTCCAGCCGCGCCGAAAAAGTCCGCTGGTATTGCCTCCTTCGACACTCCACTTAACTTTACTGCCGTCGGCGGCGGTCACTTCAAAAACAATAAAACAATGCGGATTAGTGAATTTCCATTCCACCACGGTGCCTGTCAGTTCCACCGGATTTTCCGAATCATAAATTGCTGTGGAGTGATGCGCGAAGGCAGCGCTGGCTGTGGTAACTGCAAGTACAAATAAGGTGGCAAAAAAAACGAAGATCTTTCTTGTAGTAGTCAAGTTAATTCTCCTGGCCAAAGGTTAAGGCGTTTAAAACTTGGTGCCATCTGCAGCTATAACAGAAAGCGCGTAACCGCCATCTGAACCATCACGCATCGGGCCAGACATTATGCTGATGGTGTCGCCAACGTTGATCAAGGCTGGACGCCAGCCGTTACGATAATAGTTGTTACGGCTGTGGCCTTCAAACTCTATGTCGCGAGTGCCTTTGGCGTCGGTAATTTCTAGCACAATTTTGGTGTGTGGGTTGGCAACGCTGAATTCTTTCACAATACCAGTTACTTTATTGTCCCTGATACTTAAATCAAATTGAGCGGCAGAATGATGCGCCAATACCGCGGTACTCAGAAATGACAAGGCAACAATGTTTGCAAAGATGGTTGTTATTTTCATGATAGATACCTTTTTATATGTAATTGTCTAATTGATTAAAAGTGGTGCTTTGTTACTTGGCGGCCTTAGCAGCTCTTAATTCTTCTAGTCTTTCGTACCAGGTTGGTTCGGCGCATTCGTAAGGCAACATACGTGCTTGGGCATCGCGCAGCCAAGTCTTGGTTTCAATAAGTGGAGCAGTATAAAAATCAGGATCGGTCAATGTCATAGTGGCAACCAACAAATCTTCGTTCATTGGGCCAGTTTGCTGATGATAACGCTCTAGGACGGTGGCGTTTTCGCTATGGGGCTGGCGACCGTCTACTTGTTCTTTCAGATGCGTAGTCTCTATTACCAGTTCGTTGCCTTCCCACCAGCCTTTGGAATAACCGTTGCGATCGGGGAATAAGTCTGCTTCAGCGATTTGATTGTCATCGCCAATATAGACGCGGCGAATCTCACCATGGGCTTCGTATATAAAAGTGATTTGTTCCTGGCGTTGAATAAATTCCATCGGATAACCGCCAGAACTCATCATGGATGCGGGCATGCCATAACCTAAACACCAGCCGCCACCGGTTTCGCCAGTGCCTTCGAGAATAAAATTAATTTCATCTACCTTGGCTTGTGCTGCTGCCTTCAAAACAGCAGTGGGTGCGGCAGGAGCGGCTGCGGCAGGATCACGATATGACCGATAAACTCCGCTGAAATCTGGTTGATCAGCTGCTTGTAATGGCAAAGGTATGCCCAATGCCATTCCCAATACCATACCCGCTGTCAAAGTGCCGAATTGTTTGATTTTCTTGTTAGTTATTTGGGTCAAAATATTTTCCTCGGGTGTGTGTTTAAAAGCCGCTGAACCTTGCTAATTCGGCACCTTATTCAAGTTGTTGTTAATAAGTAGTAGTACAGGGCAGCACTTGTTCTTAATTTTATTTATTGATAGTTCTAAAAGCTATGCATATATATATCGGTTCAACGGGCTTCTCAACAAATTTCTAATTTTACTTGCTATAAATAACCTGTCAGCTGGGTAAAGCAGGTGTTCAATATTTTCATAATTCTGCAAAAAATATGCATCTGCCTAGGGTGGTAGATATGTCGAAGGCACACTATTGCTCTTATGTTCTAATGGAAATTGAATTGTTGCACTAGGATTATTCTAATTAAACTTTAGTAGCCGGTCTCGCTCCGGCTGGGGGAAATATTATGCCTAAGAGTCATCTGCTCAAGATTGGTTTTAAGCTGGTCAGCGCGGCGACATTTGTACTTGCGGTAAACAGTGTTGTGGCAAGTGTAGAAGAAAAAAGTATGCAAGTGGCTGGTGTCCAAGTGCAATATAAAGTTGTGCTTCCTGACGGTTACGACGCAACCAAGGCGTATCCGGCCATTCTCGCATTTGGTGGCGGTCCCCAGACCATGAATACTGTGGACGGAATTCTTTCTCGCAATTTTCAGGTCGAAGCAGAAGGGCGCGGCTACATCGTCGTCGCACCAGCTGCACCGAATGGTATGTTGTTCTTTCAGGGCGGCGAACAGATATTTCCTGAATTCTTGGTTGCGCTGTTGCAGTCCTACCACATTGTTGGTGGCAAATTTCATATCGCGGGTGTGTCGAACGGGGGCATTGCTGCATTCCATGTGGCCGCTGCTAACCCGGAATACTTTCTGTCCGTGACCGCGCTGCCCGGCTACTTATGGCAGCCCTCTGATGAGAAGTTACTCGCGCTAAGCCACATGTGTGCCTACTTTTATGTGGGCGAGAATGACGAGTACCGTTGGCATGATGAGATGCGGCGTGAAGCGGAATTTTTGGACACACATGGCGCAGTAGCCAAGTACAGTGTAGAACAGGGTCAGCCACACAGAATAGAAACCCTCGCGGGTGCCAATGCCAGTCGGTTGTTTGATGGGTTCGAGGCAGTGCAGCAGGGTTGTACACACTAACGGAAATGAGATGTGTGCAGCACTGTTAATAGCGATATGAAAAAGCGCCGCTTGCTATTGTTGTCATTCCGGCCTGTGCCGGAATGACAAATCAGTGTAGTTTTCCATGGATAAATTTTTAAATCAGAGCTATCAGTATTGCAAATTTAAGCTCAGCCTTTTACGTGCGTGTTGAACCAGCCGACCATCCGAGTCCAGGCTTCTGTGGCCGCTGCTTCGTTGTAACGTTCGGGCGTGGCGTCGTTGAAGAAGCCATGCACGGCGCCTGGATAGAGGTGGCCCTCGTGTATCACTCCAGCTGCTGTTAGTGCCTCATCAAAGGCCGGCCATGCTTCAACTAGTCGTGTGTCCAGCGCGCCATGCTGAACGAGAATAGCTGCCTTGATAAGCGATAAATCCGATTCCGCCGCAGGTGCGGCACCGTAGAACGGCACGGCAGCTGCAAGATCTGCCCCAAGCCGTACAGCCAGTTGGTTTGAGACGCCGCCGCCATAGCAGAAGCCGGTCACACCGATTTTACTCGTGCAGTCGGCACGTCCTTTTAGCCACAACGCGCTGGCCACGATATCCTCAAAACGCTTGTTGGCGTCGAGACCGTTAAACAACTGTCCACCCTGAAAGTCATCGCCTGGATAGCCTCCCACCGAGGTGAGCACGTCAGGGGCAAAAGCCATGAAATTGGCAAGGGCCAGTCGGCGCGCCACGTCTTCTGTGTGCGGATTGAGTCCACGGTTCTCGTGTACAACAATGATACCGGGGAGTTTGGTTGGCTCGGCTGAGCGACTGTCGGCACTGAAGGGGCGCACTAGGTAGCCTCGGATGTAGCCATGGCCTTGGGGCGAGGGCAAAGTCACGTAACTTGCGCTGATACGCTCATCGTCATGAGCAATCTGCTGCCCCAACGCATAATTGGGCATTAGCGCTTCCACTAGCGCGCTAGCGGTGAGGCCGGCCACGGCAAACTGCTTCGCTTTGTTCAAGAATGCCCGGCGACTGATCTCGCCATGGATGTATTGGTTGTAGAGTTCGATGGCTGCGGCTGGCACTGTTCGTTTTTCTTTCGATGACATAGCGTAATCCCTCGGTTGTTGAACTGACAGATGACAGACAATATCACAGGAAGCTTGGTGTGTGGTTATGCCTTAGTAGGGGCAGGTACTCCGGTATAATTAAAAAAGGAAAAAACAAAGGAATTGTCTGTCGAACGCTGGCGTTGACTGGATCAATATTAGATCATCTGTGTGCGCTTCAACGGATCCTGAAAAAAGATATAGATTGGTTTCAAGTGGGGGCAGGGTCGGCTTACAATGACGCCGCCCACATCCCCCACCGACTTACAAAAAAACCTGATGCAAAACAAGCAAAGGCAAGGTAGAAACAGTATGAATCAAAAAATCGTATTCAAAGCATTTTCCCGAGTATTCACTATTTTAGGGAGTGTTGCTCTAAGTGCAAACTACACGCTTGCCCAGGATGCCGTGGTAGATAGTGGTGCCATTTTTGAAGAGTATTGTGTCAAGTGTCACAACCTTGAAGATTATTCTGGCGGTATTGATCTCGAGGGGATGGATGCCCATAAGCTTGCCGAGATTCCAGAAACAGGGGAAAAACTTATTAAACGCCTTCGTGCCGGCATGATGCCGCCTGTGGGTGAGGCGCGTCCGGAAGATCAGGTTGTGCAACGCTTGGCTGCAAGCTTGGAGCAAGCTATTGACCAGCGGGCTGCATCTGAATCTGCTTACCTCCCGGCCCCAGGTCTGCACCGGCTCAATCGTGCTGAATATTCGAATGCGGTTCGTGATCTCTTGGCTCTAAATATTGATGCCACGACCTTTTTGCCCCCTGACGACTCTAGTCATGGTTTCGACAACATGGCTGGAACTTTGACCACTTCACCGGCGCTAATGGAGGCGTACCTGTCGGCCGCTGGCAATATCAGTCGCTTGGCAATGGGCACCGAGATTGCTCCCACGCTGGCCGTGTTTGATGTACCAGTTGATACTTCACAAAACACTCATATCGAAGGGCTGCCGTTCGGCACACGCGGCGGCATGCTGATCGAACACGAGTTCCCGGCCGATGGGGAATATGTATTCACTGTGAAGGGTATGACTGGTTATTTCACCCGGGTTTTGGGTAATGTCCAAGGCGAGCAGCTAGAAGTCACGATAGATGGCGAGCGTGTCTATTTGTACGACTGGGACAAGGAAATAGGTAATACAGAAGGTATAGGCGGCCGGACACCTGCCATTCCAATCAAGGGTGGATTTCACAAAGTTGGCGTGACATTTATTGTCACCAGCGACCTGCCCGACACAGGGCTGAACAAGTCCTTTGTTCGAACCATGAACTCGCCGGGTTCGATCTCGGGGTACACGTTCTATCCGCACGTCGGCCAGGTTTTCATTGAAGGGCCTCACAATGGTCAGCCAGCCACTAACACGGCCAGCCGCGAGAAGATTTTCGAATGTTACCCGCAAAACCTCAGCGAGGAAGCTCTATGCGCACGTCAAATAATTTCGACGCTGACAGGTAAAGCCTTTCGCCGTCCAGTGACCGATGCCGACCTAGAAGTGATGATGGGCTTCTTTCTAGCCGGTCGCGAAGCAGGGGGTAGCTTCGATTACGGCATTGAGGGGGCTATACAGCGCGTGCTCGCGGATCCAGAGTTTATCTACCGTTCCGAAATCGAACCGCTAGCTGTCGCACCCGGAACTCCTTACCAAATTAGCGATCTTGAATTGGCCTCTCGTCTTTCGTTTTTCCTGTGGAGCAGTATTCCGGATGAGGAGTTGATACAGCTTGCCTCTGAGGGACGTCTTCATGACGATGGTGTGCTAGAACAGCAAGTCAAACGGATGTTTGCCGACCCGCGTTCGGAAGCTTTCATACAAAATTTCACGGGGCAATGGTTGAATGTGCGTGGCATGGCGGCCAAAGAGCCGGTTGTGGAACTGTTTCCGGACTTTGACAGTACACTGCGCGAAGCATTCCGGCGCGAGATCGAATTATTCTTTGGCAGCATTATTCACGAAGATCGTAGCATCATGGACTTGCTGACAGCCGATTATACTTTCGTAAACGAGCGGCTTGCCAAGCACTACGGGATACCCAATGTCTATGGATCGCAGTTCCGTCGTGTGGAACTGGTGGGGCCGGATCTGGATGTGCGGCGTGGATTGTTGGGCAAGGGTGCCCTACTTACAACCACGTCCGACGCTGCTCGTACGTCGCCGATCAAACGGGGCAAATGGTTTCTACAAACGTTCTTTGACGTTAGTCCTCCCGATCCGCCGCCTGGAGTAGAGGTAAATTTGACCCAGGTTCCAGGCGAAGCACCCAAAAGCTTGCGGGCAAGGTTGGAAGCGCATAGAACCGACCCGACCTGCTCCACCTGTCACAAAATGTTTGAGCCGCTGGGATTTGCTATGGAGAACTTCGATGCCGTTGGTAAGTGGCGGACTGAAGATGAGGGCAACGCGATCGATGCTACTGGCGTCATTACCGAAGGTAGCTCTCTGGATGGAATCAAGAGCCTGCGCGAACTTACGCTGCGTAAGGGTGATCTGTTTGCTCAGGGCGTGACCGAAAAGTTACTGACCTATGCCATGGGACGCGGCGCGGAGTACGAAGACATGCCGCTGATCCGTTCACTTACAAGAAACGCAGCTAACAATAACTATCGATTCTCCGCGCTTGTGATGGGGGTCATACAAAGCCCAGCTTTCACCATGAATTTGAAAACTACCGTGGCTACGATTAAGGAGTAACCTATGTTTATTACTAAAAAGCACATTGCACGACGCAGCCTGCTCAAGGGTGCTGGTGTGGCGCTTGGACTCCCCTTACTTGAGGCGATGATACCCGCAGCGACGGCATTGGCGCAGACTGCCGCAGTGCCACCACCACGATTCTGGGGGGGCTTTGTTTGTCACGGCGCGGCACCTGGCTACTGGGTTCCCGAGACGGTTGGCGCGCTAGCTGCAGAGCTACCGTTTATCTGGAAGCCTTTGGAGCCGTTCCGGGATCACTTGAATATCTTGACTGGTCTCCATTCCACCTCCGCAGAACCACCACCGGGCGAAACAGGCGCCGACCACTGGGTCGCTGCTGCCTTCCTGGGTGCCGAGAAACCGCGGAAAACAGCGGGAGCTGATGTCTACGCTGCCCAAACGATAGACCAGATTATTGCCCAAAAGATCGGTCGAGCAACACTGCTGCCTTCAGTAGAAATGTCGGTAGAGGATCCGGGTTCGGGTTCGAGCAACTGTGGTGAAGGGTACAGTTGCGTGTATACCAACACGATTTCTTGGTCAACACCGACAACACCGCTGCCGATGGAACTGAACCCACAGGTGGTGTTTGAGCGTATGTTTGGCAGTGGTAGTTCACCCGCACAGCGTGTGGAGCGCCGCGAGCGCAACCAGAGCATCCTAGACTCGATCACTGGCAAGATATCTAGTCTTCGTAAAGAGATCAGCGCGCCGGACCGTGTGCGTCTAGACAGTTTCACCGAAAACGTCCGCGAGATCGAGCGACGCCTAGAGATTGCCGCCGGAGCAACAACGGCAGCACCCGAAAATTTCGACATACCTCCGGGTATTCCGCAGTCCTTTGATGAGCACATCAAGTTACAGTTCGACTTGCTGGCCTTGGCGTATCAAGCCGATATTACCCGTGTGGGCACCATGCTTTTGGCGCGCGATCTCACCGGTCGCGTCTATCC
>Ga0114978_10000153_pt1 | contig 56906 bp, 41 predicted proteins | sample S_140212_EF_Meta_FD_87027 | JGI IMG/M metagenome (GOLD analysis project Ga0114978, IMG submission 87027) | Freshwater microbial communities from Lake Simoncouche, Canada to study carbon cycling - S_140212_EF_MetaG | ecosystem: Environmental > Aquatic > Freshwater > Lake | place: Lake...
CAGCAGCGGTTCGTTCGGAATGTGGCCGCAGGTATTGGCTTTGATTTCAAGCGAGGACGACTCGACACCACTGACCACCCATTCTGCTCCACGACTGGCCCGGACGACTGCCGGATCACCACCCGCTGGGACGAGCGATTTTTGCCCACGGCACTGTTTGGTGTGTTGCATGAGGCTGGCCACGGACTGTACGAGCAGGGGCTCTCTCGGGAGTGGTATGGTCTGCCGCCCGGGGAAGCGGCATCTCTGGGAGTTCACGAGTCGCAATCTCGACTTTGGGAAAATATGGTGGGGCGGTCGCCGGCGTTTTGGGAGTGGTGTTTTCCGCTCGCTCAACAAGCATTTCCGGCCGCGCTTGCGGATGCAGATGCCGTTGCCATGCAACAGTCGCTGATGGCCGTCCAGCCGTCGCTCATCCGAGTGGAGGCCGACGAGGTCACCTACAATCTGCATGTGATGTTGCGTTTTGATCTGGAGCGGGCGATGGTGCTAGGAGAACTGCACGTGGCCGATTTGCCAGACGCATGGAACCAGCGGTATGAAACGGATCTAGGCCATCGTCCACCATCTGCTGCTGACGGCGTGCTGCAAGATATCCATTGGAGCGCCGGATTAGTCGGCTATTTCCCGACCTATACGTTGGGCAACATGTTTGCCGCCCAACTCATGGCTGCCGCAGAACGCACGATTCCACACCTAGATCAGCAGATTGCCCGGGGAAGTTTTGGCGAATTACTGGAATGGCTGAGGCACTCGGTGCATAGCAGAGGGCGTTTGCTGGAATCCGAACCGCTGGTGGAAGAGGCTACGGGTACCGCTGTTTCGGAGCACTGGCTCGTCGAAAGCCTGAGGCGACGGTACGGGCCGGGCTATGGTTTGCAGGGTTTGGGCTGATAAAAAAACAGAATCCCCCGTTGGCACCCAGCGAAAGGGCGATGGTAGACTCTGATCAGAGAACAGACACGCTGCGATGGTTGGCGTGGGGTACCGTTGTTTTACGAGGGAAGTATGGCCGACGAAAAAGACAACTCACCCGATCCTTGGGCCGGAATCGACGGGGACGATAGCGAGCCAGTGGAAGGCGTTTCTTTCTCATTTGATTCACTTAGCGGCATCGGGTCTGGTATCGGGTCTGGCGAGCCAACTGCACCGACAGTAGATGCTGCCGATGGAGGTTTGGGCGAGTCAGACGACGCTTCGTTTTCGGGAGCTGACCTGGTGGAGGAATGGCTGGAGGAACCGTCGCCAGAATCCCCGGCACACGATGAAGCTCCGTTGGCCGTGTTTCCACCACTGTCTTTGAGTGCAACCGATGGAGACAGCATTGAGTCCCAACCGGTAGACGACAATCTGTTGGCGTGGAATCCATCGCATGTGGCTGAGGAAACCCCCTCTACAATTGAGAGTTCGGCGATTCAGATTGGCACCGGTTTGTCCGGCATTGATTCACCGGACGAAATGGGTTCGATGGACGAGTGGGCAGATACAGCAGTCGATTCGGTTGTGGATGCATCGCTGGCCCACGGCACTGAGGAAACCGATGCCGACCACGACAACGCATCGGACTCGCACGGGTTTGGCGTGGTTGGAGCGGTGGCGGAAGCTGAAGAATTTTCGTTCGGTTCGGATGCTTTTGGTGATGATTCGCAGGGCATTCCTGTGACCACGGAATTTGGCGAGGACGCGCCGGACGGCTTTTTTGGCGACACCCAAGAGGAAGCTCTTGAGGGAGCAGTCGTTGCTGGAGTAGGGGCTGTCACAAAGTCTGCCGGCAAAAAAAAGCCCGTCAGCGTGCAACACTCACCGCAGAAAAAGCAGGGCGGCATTGGGCAAATGATTGGCGTTGTGTTTGGCGGATTGATGGCTTTGCCCATCACCTATGCCATCCTCGTTTGGGGATTTCAAAAAGATCCCTTCAAGCTCACAAAAATGCTGCCGCAGGAAGTCGCATTTGTGCTGCCTGCAAAATTCCAGCCGGGTTATAAAAAGCCATCGGCTTTGAGCGGTTCGGGGCTTCCCGAAGCCTCGCCGCTGGATGCGCTCGGGGTGACCGACCCTACCTTAGAAGGCGAGGCACCAGAGGAGCCGTCCTCTCAGGACGACTTACCAATCGAGCCTGGTATCGACGCTTCGGCCGTTGAAGACGATGCGGCTCTCGCGGCTCTGAAATCGGAGGATCCAAAGACAACGTTTGGGGGGACGCATGACGACGTAGGTCGAGATACGCCAGTGGCTGCTGTTCAATCCCCAGAACCGCTCGACATGTCTGGACTGGAGGCTGCCGTCGACAAGGCATCGGTCGCGTACGAAGAGCTCATTGCGATTGACGACCCCACTGATGTCGAGCAAAAAAACAAGCTCCTCAAGGGCTGGTATAAAAATCTGGCCCGTGTGGCCGAAGAATGGGTGATGTTGGAAACAGTTGCTGCCGATTCCGGGCGTCCCCTGGAAGGAGTGCCCCAGCCGGTGGTGGTTGTGTATGAAAAGATTGCTGCCAATGCCTCGGCTCGGGAGGATCTGGCACGACTGGGCAGCATGTGGGTAAAAACAAAGAAGCGACCGCTCGACGGCGCTGTGTTTACAGCCACTTTCGATGCGACGCGGAAGGTTGGCCCGTATTGGTCTACGAGCGTCACCTTGCCGGGAACTGAGCCGCGAGGCATCTCGCTTATCTCACGCGCCGAGCCTGCTGCCGCTGCGGGTGATGAGGTTGTGATTACGGGAGTGCTCTTCGACGGCGATACCGTGTGGGCTACCGATTGCCGACGGCTCGAGAAGTCGGCCCCCGTCGAGGATTTATTCTGATTCTGCGACAGTTGGTTCTGGGCCATGCACTGGCACCATGGAAGGATACCCGGGAGCTGGGCCTTTGGAATCGGTTGTGAGTATTGCCGACGCTGTGGCCGCAGGCCGCGCACGGGCTTGCCAGAGTGTTGCCCAACACATAGCCCGCCATCAGGCTACCCATGCGGCCTTGAACGCGCTGGTGCAACCTTGCCACGCTGCTGCCGTTGGTGAGGCTGATCGCATCGACCGCCTCATGCCCAGCGGCACAGGCCACGAGGCTGGCAAGAGCCAAATGCTTGCTGGCGTGCCGGTAAGCGTGAAGGAGTGTTTTGCCGTGCGAGGCTTGGTCACGACACTGGGTATTCCGAGCCGCCGGCACTGCCTAGATGCGGCCGATGCACCGCTTGTGGAGCGGATGCGACTGGCTGGTGCAATCGTCGTCGGCAAGGCAAATGTGCCGCAGGCCATGTATCTTTATGAGACAGACAATCCAGTCTGGGGGCGCACGAATCATCCCGAGGCATCAGACCGCAGTCCCGGTGGCAGCAGCGGCGGCGATGCGTGCTTGGTGGCAGCGGGAGTTGTGCCGCTGGCGGTGGCAAACGATCTGGCTGGCAGCATTCGGCAACCCGCGCACGCCTGCGGCATTGCTGGGATCGTACCTAGGTCGACGGCGCTGGGCGATGGCGGTAGCTTTCGCACGATGCCCGAACTCACAGTCGTGCAACCTCGTGCTGGTTTTCTGGCACGGCATGTGGCCGACTTGGAACGCGCGATTGCGGCCGTTGGTGTCATTCCGCCACCGCCGCAACTCAGGCCACTTTCTGCCGTGAGGCCGCTGCGGATTGCCTGGTGGGATGACGCGGGACCGCTGGAGCCATCTGTCGCGGTGCGTCGTGGGGTGCACGAAGCAGTGGCGGGGTTGCGATCTGAGGGCCTAGAAATCGTCCAACTCGATGGCCGACTGGCACGCAAAGCCGCGTGGGTGCATCTGGCACTTCTCTCAAGCGACGGTGGCAGGCAGGTGCGACAACTCTTTGCAGGTTCGCCACCCATGCCGCCTGTCTTACGGCAACTCAGGCTGGCCGGATTGCCTCGGTGGATCCGGTCACTGGTGGCAGGGTTGGCCAACGTGGCTGGGCGAGGCCTTGAAGCCGAGGCGCTTTTGGCCACGGGGCCTCGGTCAGACGCTGGCCTCCAACGCGTCTTCGAGGCGCGTCTACGCCTTGGCGTAGAGGTTGATGCCATGGCGATGGATTACGATGCGATCGTCTGTCCGGTGTCAGCCCTGCCAGCATTACGGCACGGTACGGCAGCCTCGCTCCTGCTGGCTGCTGCCCCCTGCATGCTCGCAAATCTCCTCGACCTGCCAGCGGGATCCGTGCCGATCTCGCACGTGCGGCCAGGCGAGGAGCAAGGCCGTGCCCTATCGTCGGATCCGGTTGTGCAAGCGGCGGCCGACACCGATCGCGGTAGTTGCGGGCTACCAGTGGGCGTACAGGTGATTGGTTTGACTGGCGGCGAAGCAACGGTGCTTGAGGTCATGCGGTTGATCGAAGGGTTCGCAGAAGGGAGTCGGTGAGTGGATCCGGCGAGGCACCGGCTTGAGTGACGAACCGCATCGCTGGCGAAGCAAGAGCCCATTTCAAGAGGGTGGAGGAAAAGGGTTAGAAGGTCAGAGGGTCATGCGGGCCACGATCGAGCGGGACATCTGATCGATCGCGAGCACTTCGCAGGCTGCGCCCAGATCAATGCCGGCCTTGGGCATGCTCCACACGATACTCGTCGCTTCGTTTTGTGCGATCGTGTGCCAGCCACGTGTGCGCAGCTTGAGGAGGCCCTTAGCGCCATCTCGGCCCATGCCCGTGAGCAAGATCGCTACCCCTGTGTGAGGCCAGTTTTCCGCAACGCTCTCAAAAAAAACATCCACACTCGGCCGAAAGAACACTTCTTTTGGTTCCTCGCGATATTCCAATGTACGGGCCTTGGAGAGTACGAGGTGGTCGTTGGTGCCCGCCATGAGTACATCGCCGGCGATGGGATGCTGGCCGTGCTCGGCCACTCGCACCGCCCGGCCGGTGCGATCGCCCAGCCACTTTGCAAGACCCTGTGAAAAGGCGACGTCCACGTGTTGCACGATCACAACGGCCACGTTCCAGTCGCGAGGCAACGGCACAAGCAAGTCGGAGATGGCCTTGGGGCCCCCTGTAGACGCGCCCACCACCACCAATCGCGGTGGGGCTGAGCCGGCCGCAGACCGGGAAGTCTTTCGCGAGTCGCTCGTTGTGCCAACGATCTTGGCAATGGTGCCAATCTTTTCCACCAGTGCACCGGCGCCGCTCACTTCACCGGCAGGACCGAGCATCGGCGTATCAACAGCATCCAGTGCCCCATAGCCCATTGCATCGTAAACCAGCGAGATGTTGCCGCTGACGGTGGCTGTGACCACGAGAATGGCGCAGGGCGCGGAGGCCATGATCTGCCGCGTGGCCTGCGCCCCATCGACGTGCGGCATGATCAGGTCCATCAGAATGAGGTCGGGGCGGTCTCGCTTGGCCATCGCGATTGCCTCGACACCATCCACCGCTGTCCATACGATCGTATGATCGGGCAGGCTATCTACAACGCGGCGCAGCGCCTCGCAGGCGGCCCGCATGTCGTTCACGATCCCGATTCTCACTAGAAGGTACTCCCGCTGCACCGCTTTGCGGCGATCTTACTGCGTTGGCTCGCCGATCAAGTCGATGATCGTACGCACAAATGTCTCGTCGTGGAAGCTGCTCTTGGTCAGGTAGCGGTTGGCTCCTGCATCGAGGCCTCGCAGCCGATCTTCCTCACGATCTTTGTACGATACGATCACCACCGGGATGTCCTTGGAGGCCGGATCGTTTTTGATCAGTGTTACCAACCCGATGCCGTCCATGCGAGGCATGTCCACATCGCTCACTACTAAATCGTAGCGGGCGCTCCGGATCGCGTTCCATCCATCCATGCCATCCACTGCCACGTCCACCGCAAACCCTCGGGCTTGGAGCAACTGCCGCTCCAGTTCGCGGACGGTGATCGAGTCATCAACCACAAGAATCCGCTTCCGCTGCCTTGCCTGCTCGGCCATTCGCTCAAATTCAACGCGAGAGAGTCGCCGGCCCATCAGCAAATTGTCGATTGATCGTACGAGGTCTTCAACGTCTACGATGAGCACAGGGTTGCCATTCTCAAGCAACGACGCACTGTTCATATTGGGCACCTTGCCGAGCCGAGGGTCCAGCGGCCGCACCTCCAGATCGCGCTCTCCCAAAAAGGCATCCACGATCATGCCGAATTGTTGGCCACGGTCGCTGATCACCACAATCGGCATCGGGTCAGCAGGAGGCCCCACGACGGGCAATTCAAAGATCTGCGAGGCCATGACGAGACCAATCGAGAGGCCATCTCGCTCGAAATACTGCCTGCCTTCAATGGTGCGCACATCGCCATGGTGGCAAAATAAAATCTGGTCGATGCGGGTGAGCGGGAAAGCATAGGGCTCGCCGCCGACGTCGACTAACAGCGCCCGGATCACCGACATCGTGATTGGCAGTTGGAGCGTGAATGCCGTTTGCCGGCCGAGTTGCGTGCTCACTCGCACCGTGCCGCCGACTGCTTTGACCATCGTTTGCACCACGTCCAGCCCCACGCCGCGGCCGGAGATTTCTGTTACCTCTTCCTTCGTCGAGAATCCGGGCAGGAAGAGAAACTCGAGGAGCTCGACGGTGGAGAGTTGATCGGCCACCTGCCTCGCCACGAGGCCTTTGGAAATGGCCTTGGCCCGTAGTTGATCGCTGTCGATTCCGCGGCCATCGTCGGTGAGCGTGATGCTAAGCATGCCTGCGCGGTGGCGGGCCTCTAAGCGGATCGTGCCCATCGGCGGCTTGCCTGCTGCCTCCCGTGTGGATGCAGGCTCGATGCCGTGGTCGAGAGCGTTACGAATAAGATGAGAGAGCGGTGCTTCCAACTTATCCAGAATGTCGCGATCGACGCCTGTCTGGTCGCCCCGCACCTCAAAGCGAACCTGCTTTTCCAGTGTGCGGGCGATGTCGCGAACGAGCCGAGGAAATCCACGGATGCCGTCGGCCAGAGGGCGCATTCGGCTGACGATCACCTCGTGGTGCAGGCGGCCAGAAAGGTCTTCGTTGCGGCGAGCAAAACTTTCAAAATCATCAGCCTGTTTCATCACGCTCAGCAGGCATTGGTCAGCCCGCTCTCGCACCCGCGCGAGCATTCCCAAGAGTGGTGATGGAATTGATACGTCTTCCCCCTTGAGTTTTTCCTCAACCACCGCGAAGGTGTCGCAAAGTTCGACGTGCGCGGCCCGCAGGTGGAGCAGCGAATCGACGAACGGACGCAGTTGGCGAGTTTCCACGAGCGATTCGCCAGCCAGTCCAACCAAACGCGTAAGGCTATCGGCAGACACCCGCACCACGCGATCGGCATGTTCGATCGCCTGTGCCGCCGATACGGGCTGGGCGGTTGCGGCGGGGGCAGTCGCTTGGGGCGGTGGGGCCTGTGTGTTGGCAGCGGCGGGAGTGAGTGCGACTGGCGTGGCTGATGATGGCGTGGCTGATGATGGCGTGGCTGATGATGGCGTGGCTGATGATGGCGTGGCTAGAACTGGCGTGGGCTGCATCAGATCGGCTAAGGCGAGCACAAGTTTTTCGGCGTTGACAGGCCACAGGCTTTCGGGCGAGAGAGCGTCTTGGGCCCGTGCAATCGTGGAAAGAAAATCAATGCCTGCCAAGAGCACATCGGCGTGTTCTTGGCGCACGTGAAAGGTGCCCTTGCCGGCGGCAACAAAGCAATCTTCCATGGCATGCGCCACCCGCACGGCAGGATCCAGCCCGATAATGCGTGCGGCTCCCTTGAGCGAATGCGCAGCCCGCATCATAGATTCGATCGTGGCTGGCGAATGTTCCAGCTCTTCGACGGCAAGCACTCCGGCCGAGAGGATCGCCGTCTGGCTTTCCGCCTCGAGCCGAAACAGTTCCAGCATCGAAAATCCACTCAGATCCTGCGCCACGTTTCACTCCTTGGACAGCACTCACGGGCCTTGGGCTGATCGCCGGGCCGGCGGTGCGTCAACTCGAAACCAGATCTCGCAGGCCGTCAAACACCCGTGATTCGTCCAACAGCCCAACCGTTTTTTCCTGCCAATCAAAAAGCGTCTGGCAAAACCTCGCACCTGATTGACTGAGAGTCGATGGCACAGTTCGCATGCTCGACCGCACCACTCGCTGCACGCCAGCCACCTGATCGACACCAAACACCCAGCGTTCAGCCCCCTGCGAGCCGCAGCGTTCCACGACGAGTAGTCGAGCGGTTGGACGTGCATCGATATCGCTTTCATCTGGGGCGAGTAGCGCATGCGATGCGATAACGGGCTTGCTGTCCAGCCCGAGGAGCCCGTGCAGCGACACGCACAGTTGCAATTGACCGCGGATGTTGACGAACCCCTCCAGCACGCTGCTGGTGCGGTGCGGCACGCGATGAAGGCATCGTAGTGGGGTCACCTCGACGAGCGAGGCAGTGGGCAGCGAGAGCCATTCTCGTCCGAGGCGAAACACCAGCACGCTGGTGGCATCGGGGTCGGCAACAATTTCAGGTGCCTCCAGAATGCGGCTCCATGATTCGAGATAGCCTTCGGGAGCACTCCGATCAAAAAATGTCTGCGCTGCTGCAGCCAGAACGGGGCAGTTGCGGCAGTGGATGAATGTTTTGAGCTCCGGACAACTGCGATCGCCGGTCACGCCAACTCGCCGCCAACACTCCTCCATCGGTGCTTGAACCGATGCGTCCACGATGTGCAGGGCCGACGACGCCCGTGCGCCGGTTGCTGTGGTCGGCAGCCCTCCGCTGGGAGGGAACACATTGGGTAGGTCTGGGGTCATGAGGGTGCCTTTCGGGAGAGCACTCGTGCCGATGACTGCCGATATTTTTCGGCCATTGGGGCATCGCCGCGCTGTGCAGCCAAAAGTGCCAGCGATAAGAGCGCCTCCTCGTGGGAGGCCTCGAGGTAGAGCGTCTTATGGAAGCAGCCCTCGGCCCGATCCAGATCACCGGCCGACTGGTGGAGCATTCCCATGAAAAAAAAGAGTTCGGCTGCTGGCCCGAGGCGTCGCTGATGAGCTTCGCAGAGACTTAATGCTTCACTGTGCCGGCGGGCGTTGGCTAGGTCGCCGGCTTGACGCAGCACTTCATCCAGCGAGGGAACGCCCGGCTCCACACCCGCTGACGGAACCGGCGCAGCAAGAGCCACTCGCGCGGCCGGCGTAGCAGCAGGCCTGGCATGCCTGGCATGCGAGGCAGGATCCTGCCTCGCAACTGCTGTTGGCACGCCGCGACGCAACGCAAACACAGACCCGCTCCCGGCGGCTATCCAGTTGCCCTTCATGATCGGCGGTTCGGCGGCCCCCAGCACAAGCAGGCCGTCGGGCTTGAGGAGTCTCTGAATCGCATCCTCCACGAGGGCTCTGGCCGCCGGTGTAAGGTAAATCAGAAGGTTACGGCAGAAAAGAATATCGTAGGGAGCCCGCCCGGCAGAGAGACTCTCGGTCACAAACGACTCCTCGAGCAGATTGCCCCAGGCAAAATGCACGCATGACCGCACGGATTCGTCCAGCACCATGCCGCCGCCCAGTCGACGAAACCAGCGGTCGCGAAACGACGCATCGGCGTTCCGAAAAGCGTTGGCAGAGTAGCGAGCCTGCCGGGCACGTTCCAGCGACACCCGGCTGATGTCCACAGCATCGATGAGAAAGTGTTCGGGTGCGAGGCCGGCTCCAAGCAGGGCCATGGCAGCAGAATAGGGTTCTTCGCCAGACGCGCACGGGGCACTCAAAATACGCACAGGCCCACGGGAAGGGAGCCCCGCCAGCGTCGCGGCAAAGCTTCGCACATACTCAAACACTTGGCTGTCGCGGAAGAACCAACTTTCGGCTACAACCACTTCCTCAACGAGGGAGTCTCGCTCGTCCTCGTCTCTGGCCACCAGTGCTGCATACTCAGAGTCGCTTTCCACGCTGCTCGCTGCCATGCGGGTGGCCACGGCCCGCTGGATCGCAGCGGTACCGATCGTGCCAGGGTCCAGTCCGATCCAGCGGCAGAGCAGGTCTTGGGCGGTGGGCATACCGAGCGACTGTACAGGGTGTCTCTTTTTCACTGGGAGTCTCCCCCCATGGCGACAGGCTCAGCCAGAGGAATGGGAAAGAGGCCGTCCAGCAGAGCGGGCGGCAGCAGACGGCCGACAATAATCAACTGCACAGTGCGTCCATTCAGACGCAGAAGGGTGCCTAGGAACGGGGCGTGCTCGAGTTCCATTGCTGGCAGCGAGGTGTCGGCATCCTCAGCCGAACAGATTGAAATGACATTTTCAGCGACGAGGCCCAGCCGCACCGGAACTTTGGACGCGTCGGTGGGACGGATAAATTCGACAACGATCACTCGCGTGCTCAATCGCTCTTCGACCGCGCGGTTGGCAAGCCTTTGACCAAGGTCGATCAGCGGCACGAGGTGGCCGCGGTAGGTGAAGATGCCCCGAACATAATCGGGCATCAGGGGCAACGGTCTGGCCGGCACGAGCGGCAATACCTCGATCACAGATCGCGATAGAATCGCATAGGGCTGGGCGGCGATTGTGAAGGTGAGCAGTTGCATGGGCGAGTGAAGCGGTGCCGTGTCGAACTGTGGCTCTACACCATGCAGAGCTTTCGAATCAGGTAGTGAACCGCGAGACTTCCTCCTTCAAATCGCCGACGGCACCCCGTAGGTGGATCGTCGCGCTGTTGAAATCATTGAGCGATGCTGCCGTGCGAGATGCCCCTTCCGCGAGGCGAACCATCGCCTCGCGAATCTGCTCTGCGCCTTGCGATTGCGCCCGCATGCCCTCGGTGACTTGGCCAAAGCGGCCAGAGATGCCTTGGACCGCAGATATAATATCGCCGAGTTTTCCTGAGATGTCGCCGATTTCTCGCACGCCACCCCGCACCTGCTCGGAAAACTTGTCCATCTCCATCACCCCAGCCGAAACGCTGTACTGCATCTCTTTGACCATCCGCTCGATGTCCAGCGATGCCACGGCCGTCTGGTCTGCGAGGCGGCGGATTTCGCGGGCCACGACGAGAAAGCCAAGGCCGTATTCTCCGGCTTTTTCCGCCTCGATCGCCGCGTTAATGGAGAGAAGGTTTGTCTGGTCGGCCACCTTGGTAATCGTGGTTACAGCCAGATTGATGTTGGCTGCCCGCTCACTAATGGTTGCCAGTTTCGCGCCAAACGATGAGGTGCTCTCTGCGAGTTGCCGCATCGTGCCGTCCATGCCCGCTAGGTTGACTCGTCCCTCCGCTGCCATTACGCCAGTTCGGAAAGCGACGTCATTGACTTCTGTCATCGTGCGAACCAGTTCTTGGCTGGTCACGGATATCTCCTTGACGGCCGCTACCGCCTCGCTGGTGGACGCGCCGTAATCGGCAATCACCTGCTGCTGTTCGCTGCTGGTGGCCTGGATGGCGGTGGCCGTTGAAATGAGTGCCACAGACGACTTCTGAATCCGGCCGATCAGTCCGCGGAGGTCGTTCGTCATCGTTTGGATGGCATCTAAGAGAGCGCCGGTTTCGTCGTCGGAAGTGATGCCCACGTTGGCACGCAGATCCCCCCCCGCCACCTGTCTCGCGACGGCCACAGCAGTGCGGATTGGATTGGAAATGGTGCGTGCCACAATCAGGGCCGCCAGCGTGACGCCCAGAATCGTCGCCAGCGAAAGCCCGATGATGGCGGCCCGTTGAAAGTTGACGAGAGCAAAAGCCTCGCTGGCATCTTGCTTGACGTTCATTCCCCAGCGAAAGCTTGGAAGATAGCACCATGCGCTGACGACTTCTGTGCCGCGGTAATCTCGTACGATGCCGTAGCCACGGTCTCCGCTGGCCGCTCGCTGTGTGGCCGACCCCTTGTCGTTGCTGAGGGGAATGTGGAGCCGAAAGGCTGCGTCGGGGGAGTGCCTCAGCGGTGTTGTGACGAGCACGTTCTCGCTGTGACGTTCGCCGGTCACGATTTCTCCGGTATCGCCGAGTCCACTGAAGTCCGAGAGTACCTGCCATATCCGCTGGGGCCCCAGTCCCATCGCCAGCACGCCGATGACCCGGCCTTCGGCAAAAATGGGGCTGGTCACAAACGCCAGCGGTTGCTTCGCGGCACCGTACGTTTGAAATCCGGAGAGTTCCGATTGCAGCAGTGTGCGCGAACGGTCGAATCCGGCAGTCAGTTCCGAAGAGGCTAGGCTTCCGGAAAGGATCGAAGAGCCAACGGGAAACGACTCGTCGAGTGCGAAGAGAATCAGGCCGGAGTTGTCGATTAAGAGAAGTTGCGAGTAGTCGAACGACTTGGCGACATACCCCAGGTAGGGCTCGTATTCGAGCGAGGCCCACGAGAGCTTTTCACTCCGCTTGGCTGGCGTGAGATCCTCGATGTCATCGGTGGCTGCGTGCAGTTGCTCCATCGCGCCGATCACCGATGGGCCGCGGGCCAGCGCCGTTCCATCTCGTACTCGCTCCATTGCATAGGATTCCAGTTCGCCGGCCTTTGAGGCGGCAATCTGGAGCAGATTATTTCGCACTGAATTTTCTAAGGCGCGTGTGGCAATGCGAGCTGTAATGGCAGTTAAAATCGCGCACGGAATCAGGGCAATCACAAGAAACCAAAAGAGCAGCCGGCCGGCGATGGATCGCTGCATGGTGTGCGGTTCGGCGGTTGCGTGTAAAAGCTGAGTCATCGGACCGCCCGTGTCTGTTTGGTGGGCGAGGAGGTTGGACCGATTGGAGCCGACCATTTGTCGCCCCAACTGTGATACAGATCCGCCACAAATTTTTCCCACGATTCGCGCGAGCGAGAGATGGGAAATGGCACAGGCCGTACCGCCGTGCGACTGGTCCACACAATGTCAAACTGGCCGTCGGGGCGGATGCGACCAATGGAGGCAGGCCGCCACGTGTGCTGCGTTTCCGGATCGATGGCGATGATGCCTTCGGGGGCGTTTAAGCTCTGATGGCGTAGGGCGTTGCGAACCTGGTGCACGTTTGTGGTGCCCGATTCCCGCACCGCCTGTGCCCAGAGTCGCACGCTATTATATGCGGTGTCTATCACATCGGATGTCGTGCGATCGTTGCCGTAACGGGCTTTGAAGGCCCGGACGAATGTCTGGTTTTCGGGGCGGTCGATGGTTTGGAAATAGTTCCAAGCTGCATAGTTGCCTGCGATGTCGCCTCGTGACAACGTGCGTAGTTCGTCCTCGCCGATGGCAAACGAAAGCACTGGTGTTTGCTCAGGAAGGACTCCCGCCTCTCGGAGTTGCTGCGCAAAGACGATGGCGGAATCGCCCACAACCGCGCTGAGTACGACGTCCGGTTTGGCTGCCACGATCGCACGCACGGCAGCATCGACATCGGTGCTGCCAAACGGAATATAGACCTCCCCGACTTTCTCAACGCCCAAGCCTTTGAGCTGATCGTCAATGATGGCGTTGACGCAATGCGGCCAGATGTAGTCAGAGCCAACCAGAAAAAACTTTCGGGCAGAGAGCGTGTCGTGGCACCATTGTACGGCGGGGGTAATCTGCTGATTGGGTGCGGCGCCGGTGTAGACGATATTTGGAGACTGCTCCAAGCCTTCGTAGGCCATCGGATAAACGAGAAGATGATCGTTGGCCTCCACGACTGGCTTCACGCTTTTTCGGCTGGCGCTGGTCCAGCAGCCAAACGTCACGCACACGTGATCGTCCCTGATCAGGCGATCAGCCTGCCTAGCAAACGTCGTTGCGTCAGACGCCCCATCAGCGATGATCCATTGCACAGGTCTGCCCAGAAGCCCGCCGCTCTGATTGATCTCTTCAATTGCCAGGACCTCGGCATCGATCATGGATTTTTCGCTGACGGCCATCGCGCCTGTTTGCGAATGGAGCAGGCCTACCATGATCGGACTGCGATCGACGAGCAAGCGATCCACTCCAAGCCAGATGAGTCCCGCCGCAGTGACCAGTCCGAGGGCAAGCAGTCGGTTGCGCCAGCGGCGCTTCGTGGCCCCGCGAGCAGCGTCGAGGCCAGTTGCCGCAGAGGCATCGGTTGGAATCGAGCGAATAAGCGGTTGAGCGTGCATAGAAGTCAGAGCAAAGCGAAAATGCCAGCGTGGAGAAATAACGAGTTCCCGATGCGCGGCCTTGTGGCCTCCAGCAATCTTTGCCCATCTTTCCCGCCCGAGCGATGCCCCCCCAACGAAATTTTTTTCGAAATCGTTATGGGTTGCATAATCGGCATAATTGTGCGTTTTTTTCGCTGTTCTGACGCAGGTTTTGCCCAAGGAGGAACTGGGGTCCGGAGGCACTTTGGTTTGGGAAGTCGTTGGCTGCTCGGCGGCCATGGGGTATATTTGACGGCCTCTCAGAGGGGTGCGCTGCCAAGGAATCGTTATGTCGCCGGTCACGAGTCATCGAATCGCAGAAGCCGGTCTGGAGCGGATCGCTGGCGTATCGGCGTGGTCGGAGCACGTGCGACGCTCAATCCAACTCGTTGCAGCAAACAATTCAAGCGTGCTCATCTTGGGGCCCAGCGGCACGGGCAAGGAATTGATCGCTAGGGCGATTCATGCGTGCAGTAAGCGAGCGTCCAAACCGTTTATTCCCGTGGATTGTGCCGTGACCACGGGCACGCTCTTTGCGAGCCATATGTTTGGGCACGTCAAGGGGTCATTCACGGGTGCAACTTCGTCGACGCTGGGCTGCTTTCGCGCGGCTGAGGCGGGCACGATTTTTCTGGATGAAATTGGTGAGATGGAACCCGAACTGCAGGCAAAACTCCTGCGAGTGCTGCAGCAGCGAACAGTTGTGCCAGTGGGCAGCCATCAGGAGATTCCTATTGATGTGCGGGTTGTGGCTGCGACGAATCGCGATCTGGCCAGCGAAGTTGGAGTGGGTCGCTTTCGAGACGATCTCTTTTACCGGTTAAATGTTGTGACGATTCAAACGATGCCTCTGAAAGAAAGGCCAGAAGACATCCCGGTGCTGGCATCGCGTTATTTGGCTGAACTGGCGGGTAGGCATGGCATGCCGATGTGCATGCTTTCCGCCGCGGCGGCCTCCGTGCTTCAGGCCTATGCGTGGCCGGGCAATGTGCGGGAACTCGAAAATGTGTTGGAGCGGGCCGTGATGTTTTCGTCCGGCGACGCCATCGAGCCAGAGTCGCTGACGGGTTTTATGACGCCCAGCGACTCACTTGGCTCCGGAACATCCCCCACCGGTACGACGTCTGCTGCTACCGGAAAGGATTTATCCCAGCTCGTGCGAGCAACGGCCCATGGCATTCTTTCTACCACCGCACTGCGTGGCGTCTATCGTGTTGAGCCCAGCTTGAAGGAGTCATCCAAGGCCGTTGTTGAATCAGAGGCACTGTCGGCGGGAATCGATCAGGCGGTTAGTGCGGAAAAAGCAGGCTCGGAAACACTCTGGCCCACGCTGGCTGATGTGGAGCGATTGCACCTCGAGCGAACGCTCGTGGAGAGCCTGCAAAATAAGTCTCTGGCGGCAAAGATGCTGGGGATCGACCGGTCGGTGCTGCGTCGCAAATTGCAGCGTTACGGCCTCGAAGTCAGTGACACTTTAGGCAGTGACGCTCCCGAGTAGGCGGGGCGCACAGTCAGAAACGCTCGAGTGAAGCTCGGTTTAGTGGAGCGTCGATCGCCTGTCCGCGGGAGGAGTCGAGGAAGGTCGAAGCGAGTCGGCGTATCCTCGAGTCGGAGGCATTCACCAACTCCGGTGGCTTGGGCCGCTAGGCTTCTGCTGGACACGATCTAGCCTGCTTTTTGTCGCAATGCGGAGATTGCAGCAGCATCCTCGTCAGGCACACGCAAGCGGAGCGTTGCAGTAGGAGGCGATCGTCGCTCTTGCGAGAAGCCGCGTTTGCCTGAACTCAAAAATTCGAGGAGATGCGTTGTAGGGCCGGTCGTGAATTCGGCCTGGAGTGTCTCGAGCACAGCCTTCCAAGGAAGGCCTCTGCGGTAGACGATCCTGTACGCGGCTTTCAGATCATTGATCTGGTCGGGCGTATGTCCGCTGCGTCGCAGTCCCACGATATTGAGACCGACAATGCAACCACTCTGTCCATCCACAAGCATGTAGGGAGGCACATCCTGTACGACACGGGCATGTCCGCCCACCATCGCGAGCCTGCCAATCCGACAGAATTGATGTACCGCAACAGCTCCTGAAACAAATGCCCTATCTTCCACGGCCACGTGGCCACCGAGCATCGACCCATTGGCGCAGATGCAGTGGTTACCGACGACGACATCGTGGCCCAAATGGCCACTTGCCATCACGTAGTTGTGATCTCCTGTGACGGTCGCTGTGCCTGGCTTGAGCGATTTGTGAATCGTGACGTGTTCGCGAAAGACGTTGTGGTCTCCGATCACAACGCGGCCAACCTGCTCGGGTCGCGCAACGTGCTGAGGGGCACCTCCGATGACGGAATGCTCGCCAAATTCATTGTGGCATCCAGCCGTGACACCAGACTTCACAACAGCCCCAGTAGCCACGCTGCAAAAGTCACCCAACTCTACATCCGCCTCAATCGAAGCGAATGCCCCGATGTGTACGCCCATCCCGAGGCGGGCTTCAGGGCTTACGGCGGCCAACGGATGGATGCTCACAGTTTGGCTTCCAAAGGCATGTCAAGGATTTCGGCAAAGACGGTACAAACCCACAGGCGGCCCCGTCTCGGCTTGGGGCCGCTCCGGAAAAATCCGGCGAGTCAGTGCGGGCCAAAGGGGTTATCGGCTCACCCATGCGGTCGATTCAATGCCAGTTTTTCAAGCAAGTCATATCTTTCCCTGCCCGCCTCTCCTTCCGCGGCAACCTGTGCTTTGTGGGTCGTTATTCTCGGGTCGACCGACTACACTCCTTCCAGAGTAAATCGCTGTTTTAAAATGCGTGCAAAAGCAGACAAAAATAGCTGTACAGGGCGTGATTAGTTCTCATTTATACAGGCAGGAGACGTACATAATGGCGGGTGAGATGACGAGTCGGGAGGATCGGTACGAAGCGGCAGAAGTCCTTAAAAATAGTGGGGATATGGTAGCTGCAGTAGCCGCATTGGAGGAAGTGGTGGCCACCGATCACGATTTCTCGCTGGCTCACTCGGCGTTGGCAGCGTGGTATACGAGGCTGGATCGCCATGAGGAAGCCATGAAACACGCTCGCACTGTCTGCCAATTGGAGCCAAACGATCCCTTCAGCTACACGGCCCTGAGCGTTGCCTGCATGCGTGGAGGCCGTATTCCCGAGGCAGAAGATGCCCTTGCCAAGTCTCGGATGCTTCAAAGCGGTTCGTAAGTCTTCTCGGTTAAAACCGTTGCCCCCCCCTTCTGTCCTGAGAAGCCCGAGGCCTTAACCGAAGTGGAATTCGTTCGGTCTCAGTGTGGCGGTGGAGCAGTTGGCTCCGGAATGGCAGAAGTCTCCTCGCGGCGGCTTTTTCTCTGCTGGGCTTCTGCGGCGAGGCCTCTCTTAGAAGGATCGAAAAATCCAAATGCTCGTCGAGCTTCCGTCAGTTCGGTTGCGAGCACCTAGGTCGTCTCATGAAAACATTCGGACGACTGTTTCACCGACATCTAGAGCGGGGCGGCGACTGCTGCATCGATACGATTGAGTCGCTCTCTGTCTGCTCGGCCCAGTTGGCTCGCATCAAGGCCTAATTTTTTTGCCTCGGCGAGGGATCGCTTGGCCGACTCAATCTGTTTTGCTTCCACATGCGCCAGAGCCAAATGCAGATATTTCACAGCGGACGGATCCAGGATCGCCTCCGTAAGGTCTTCGATGGCCCCTCGTGTATTGCCTGAGGCGAGCCGAACGATTCCTCGAGTATCCAGCAGGTCGGGGTGCGGCCCCAGTTCTAGGATCGCTCCATCGATGAGACGTTTGGCTTCCTCAAGCGTGTCGGATTTGGCAAGACAAAAAGCCAGATTGTTCGCCACGATTGCGGCTTGCGTAGATGCCAATCCTTTGCGAGAAAGGAGGTCACGATAGAGCGATTCGACTTCCACGTTATTGCCTTGGAGTTCGCGGAGTTCTGCCAGCAAAAGCGGCAAGACGACGGAGTCGGGGTCTTCCCGTCTGGCCTTGGTAAACCACTGATCCAACCGAGCAGTAACCGCCGGGCTTGGTTGAGCCCCCTGGCTGCGAGCCACCACGAGGCCGGCCTGCAGCATGCGTTCCAGCGGGAGTCGATCCCAGGCTTTTTCCAACAGGTTGAGCGCCTCGTCAAGTCGCTTTTGCCTGCCCAGAAATTCGGCTCGAGCAACGATGCCTTCGGGGGAACGCGTTGCAAACTCAGTCAGTACTTTGTCTGCTGCTTTTGGAAAACCGAGGTCTTCCATCAGCTTTGCGATCGCCTTGAGTTGCCCCACTTGCTCCAGTGGCACAGGGCCCGCCGGCAGGAGTTTTTTCGCAGCGGCCACCGCAGTGCCCCTATCGTTCTCGGCCATCGCGAGCCTTGCTTCAAGCGCCAGCGTGATCGGGGCATCAGGCAGCGACGATTTCAGCTTTACCATCCATACTGTGGCGGTCGAGAGTTCGCCGTGGGCGATCAGCTTTTCAATCAGAACCGCATAGAGCGCCGGTGGTGTATTGGAGGTTGCCACCAGCGAGACCATATCATTGCGGCACTCCTCCCAGCGGCCTGTTTTTTCTCGCAGCTGCGCCAGTTGGAGTCGCTGTGATGTGGAGAGGGGCTGCTCGCGGGCAAGCGATTCTAAGAGCCCGATTGCCCGTCGCCAGCTGGCGGGCTCCGGTCGACCCGCCATCAACGACACCTCCAGAATAACGTCTTCTGGCGCAAGCTTGCCCGTGCTGTCGGCGTTTTGCTCGATGATCGCCAACGCTTCTGTAACCGGCTTGTAGCCTCCCTTTTCAGCCGTCAACTCCGCGAGCGTGCGGCGGGCCCACGTCTTTGTGCTGCGGAGTTCCGGGCTGTCGCTCTGAGAGGCAACGATTTTTTTCAATGCTTCACGCGCGGGGTTGAGCTTGCCCCGCCTGATAAAAAAAGCGGCCATCCCTCGAGCGATCGCCATGTTATCCGGAGCGATTACGACGGCTTCGCGGTAGCTTTTTTCAGCCTCTTCGAACTGGCCGAGCATTTCGTTGCCCTGGGCAGCCACGAGTTGCCGATCCGGCTCGGTCAGCTTTGCGACCGCACGTTGGAGCGTCTGCTCGGCTAGCTTTCGCTTGCCATTTGCCAATTCATGGGAAACAAGCGTGAGCCACGTTTCGGGCTGGTCGGGCGCCATTTCCACCGCTCGTTCGAGCACATTCCCTGCCCTGTCCGGCTTGCCGGATCGGCTCAGCAACTGCCCCAGCCAGAGGAGGTCGCCGGCATTTGTGGAGTCGACAGAGACGCTCCGCTCGGCGCTGGTTACCGCCTCGTCAAACTTGCCGGATCGCATCTCCATCTCGGCTGAGATGCGTCCAAAACCTTCCAGTCCATCCGGCCCCAACATCGCAATCGCTTCCTGTGCATCTTGGAGCCGGTTGGTGGCATACAAGAGGGCTACCAGTTGTCGCACAACACCCGGATTGGCCGGGCCCATGCCAACCGCCTTTTGAAGATGTTCGATCGCCGCGGGAATATCGCCTCGTAGACCGTCGATCTCGGCAAATAGTTGCTGGATTTGAAACCAGCCACCACGTTCGTTTTCCGCCTCGATGAGTAGGTTTCGGGCCTCGTTCAGATTGTTACGATCTACAGCACTCAGATCCAATGTGGTTTGATTCGGAGCAGCTTTCTTTTTTTGCGCTACTCGCACGCTCAGCGTGAGCACGCTGGCTTGAGCCACGCGAGCTTGCGGGCTGGTGGGGCCAGCCAGCCGGCTGATGTCGGCCGCGTAGGCTTGCGCCTTTTCGACATCCCCCTCTTCGCGTGCCAATTCAAGGAGTGCCGTGCGTACTCGCAAATCGTCGGGGGTCTTTTTGAGTAAGGCCGTCCAGAGGCGATCGGCGTCAGCCCGCTGTCCCATGTTCATGCGAATCGCTGCCAAGCCCGAGAGCACGCGGCTGGCCTGGGCTGCGGGCAGTTGCTCCGAACGCTCCTCGATACTGGAGAGTTGTTTTGAGGCCGTCTCGGCCGGCTCGCGGGCCGCTAGTTGCGCCTCAATCAAGAGCAGGCTCGGATTGTTGGCCACAGCCGAGGGCACTCTGGCCAGCAGCGTTCGGGCCGCAGTCAGATCTTTTTCCCGCAGTGCCAGCGTGACTAAGGCTGTCCAGAGCTGCGGTTCGTCAGGCGTGGTGGCAGCTGCAGTGGTGAGCAGATCCACGGCTGACTCCGACTCGCCTTTGCGCACCAGCACATCGGCTCGTAGGAGTGCGATCTGGGCAGCGGAAACGTGGACAGATTGCTGGAGGGTGTCGAGCAAACCGTCGATTGCCGACCAATCCCTGTCGGCCTCCGGGCGTTTCATTTGGGCAGCAACACGTAACTGAAGCAGGGGGCTCCACACCTGAGGAATGGATGTGAGGCGATCGGGCGGAATAGTTGCAGCAACTGCCTCAAACTCGCTGAGCGATTCGTCTGCCTTTCCCGAGGCGACCAACGCCGAGGCGGCACCTACACGGGCCGCCAGCGACGTGGGATCCTCCGAGAGCACGCGGCGGTTTGCCTCAAGCTGTTCATCAAACTGCCCAAGCTGCTCGTAGCACTGGCCGAGATATAAGTCGACCTGCCGAGTGAGCTCATCCGATCCTGCCACCAGCGGTCGGACGAGGTTGAGTTTTTGTTTGGCTTCTAGCCAAAGCTGCTGCGAAACCAGCACGCGGGCCTCAAGCAATCCGACCGATGGGTTGGCTGCGCCCACAGCCTCTTTGAGTTTCCCAATTGTGAGCTCAACTTCGGCAACCCTGTTTTGCTGCAGGAGCACATCGGCAAGCAGCAGCAGCATCGCAGCCCGATTGGGCATTTTCTGGACAGCGTCCTGGAGTACTTCAATGGCTCGATCGGGTTGCTGCTGCTGCATTGCCAGCACAGCCATGCCTCGCACCATTCGCTCGTCGGTCGGAAAAAGTTTGAACCCCTGCTCGATGATCTTGCCTGCTTGAGCGAGGTCTTTCTCAGTCAGGGCAATTTCAAAGGCGGTGAGCAGCGTTTCCGGATCGTCTGGCGCCAGTTGTGATGCTCGGGCAACATCTTGGCTCGCGCTCTTGAGGTCACCACGTTGGCGGTGCCAGCGTGCTAAGGCAAGCCACGCCTTGGGATCCGTTGCATTGGCTTTTACAAGCTGGTCGAGCACGCGGGTCGCGCTCGCAGAGTCTCTCAATTTCTCTTCTAGAATGGCTGCCAGGATAATGAAGGCCTCAGTGCTGTCTGACGAGACCTTGTGCTTGGGGTCAAACGCTTTGGTGGGTAGGTCGAATCCGATCAGCCGGCTGGCGATGCTCGCCGCTTCTTCGAAGTTGTTGGTGCCGGCCCAGGATCGCGCCAGCAACACATCCAACTGCGAGGGTGTGAGGAACTTGTCCGCGTCGTTTTTTTCATTTTTCTCTTTATTCCCTTCTTTTTCTGGGCCGGGGCTGTCCTGTACTGGTTGGCCGACTAACACTTGCAAGTGTGCTCTAGCATCTGCAAAACGTCCGATTCGCATTTGAAACACGGCCAATTTCTGCCGCAGCAGAGCGTTGGTTGGACTTTTGCGAACCGCAGTTTCAAGCGTTGCGTAGGCGCGGGCAATATCGTTGCGAGTCGCGTCGGGAGACTCCGCCCGCTTGAGCATAAGTTGGGCAAACTCCGCGTACGCTTCGTTGTCGTTCGGGCGCAAGTTCACGTAGCGGGCAAACAGGTTAAGCGCGTCTGCATTTCGGCCTTCTACGATTCGCTGGCGGGCCTGTGTGGCAAACGTATCGGCATTGCGGTCCACCTGGAATCGATGAAGAAAATAGACCCCGGTTATGCCGCCCACCACGACGGCAACGAGGATGAGCAGAAGCCGTACGTTGACCTGCTTCATCGACGTATTTCCTCAAAAATCAGTGGGGCATAAAGACGTGACAACAAACGAATGCGGCAAGGCGTTCTTTAGGGAACTGGGGTTGCTGTCACGAGCACATCTTGCGGATCTTCTACGACTACAAGCCCCCGGAACCGAATTTCTTGGGGGACAGTATTGGAGTGCAGTTGCAAGCCGATCGGGCCGGCGATGCAGAGTTCCGGTGCGGGGTCGGTCCAGTCAAATGCGAAGTGGCCGTTGACCACCAAACGGATCCGGCTGCCGATGGCCAGAATTTCCATCTGATTCCAATCGTGTTGCTTGCCTGCAGCTTTTGCTTTTCCGTTCTGATCGCCGCTCAAGCCCTTGCGCCGAAAGAGGTCGTAGAGCCCCCAACCAGATGGAAACATCACGAGGTGCCCCTGATAACTAGAGGTTTCACCGTCTTGCTCAAATTTCTTCCCCCACAGCGACACGCCTGAGTGCATTTCGGACTCTGCAAGCTGGCCCTCCAAGAGGAGTCGGAAGTTGCGATAGGGTTTTGTGGTGAGCAGGTAGGTGCTCACCTTGGGAGGGCTTGAGGCATCGTTGCGGGCCACGATCGTCCCATCGGCGATCGACCAGTATGGATCGATATGCCCCTCCCAGCCAGCGAAGTCGCGACCGTTGAAGAGCCTGACAGCCTTGGCTTGCTCCGCAGGAGGCAGTTTGACAGACGCCGCCCAGTCAGCCGCAGCCTGAACAACGGGTCGTGCCAGACCGTCGGCGGGAGTGCCGTCATCGTTGAGTTTACCTGCAGCCCAGAGCGTGCTCCTGGTAAGCAGATCGAGGAAGGCCGGCATCTCAACCGTTTTTGGATAGTGGCCGATCGTTGTGCCGACGACGCGGGCCTTTCCGAATTGATTCGTCCAGAGCACTGTCTGCGGAGCCTGCTTTTCGCGGCTGACGGCCTCGGCCAGCGGTGTGGCAGTCGGCCAGACTTTGTCGCAGTAGTAGAGCTCTTCGTTGGGGATCTCCCAGTTCTTCGGCAAGCCTCGCAGGATCGGGTGTTCGGCAATGAGTGTTGCCGTGTAGGGATAGTGAGCACCGTGGCCGGGAGATGTAATGCCGCAAAACCGAAACCAATCGTCATTGCCAGCTCGGTAGCAGTGCATCGCACAGTGCATCAGCACGGCGGGCACACCCTTTTCGTGCTCCGCCACAATCAGCTTAAGAAATGCGGGATCCTTGACGTAGGCAAAACACTCGTTGTGAAACACAACGTCATATCCCTTGGACCAGTTGGGCTTTGTATAGAGAGACACCTTGTGATCGGTGCTGCTGCCCCCTTCGTGGATGACCGTTGTGCGGATGCGGGCTCGCGATTCGAGCCCCCGAGTAATGATTTCTTTTTGAGCGTCGTAGTCGTGGCAGCAACCACCGGTGATATAGAGCACCTCCAGTGGGCCGACAGATTCCTCGGCGGATAGCGTCGCAGCGGGAATCCCCGCAGGCACCCAGCCAGCTAACACACAAGCCAACCAGCCAAATGCTATCAGAGCAGTGCCGCCCAAGGGGAAACGAATGATCATCGAGTCGACTCCAGGAAGAATACGGAAAGCAGGGTAGGGGCGTCTTTCAGGCTGAATTGGTGAACAGGAGAGTTTACGGTCTCAACCGTGTTTTGTGGAAGCGTGTGGCCTGCGCGGCAAATGATCGGGCAAAGATTCCAGAGCATTTCGGACGATAGACCATCTGCACGGGTTGAATCGGTTGAATCGAGTTGAACGCCTGCACGAGGTGTTCCGGAGGCATGTACGATGCACGTCAGGAAAGCGACGACTGTGATTCTATCACGAAGGCCTGCACGGATCGTGGCAATGCTGCTCGCGTTGGTGGGAGGGGCTGTGCCAACCGACGCGTCTGCAAACGAGAGCATGGCTGCCATGCCAGCCATGCCATATGCCGCACCTGTCAGGCAGCGGCAGCCACTGAGTCGCTCGGACTCCAATGCAGTCGTGCACGCCGGCGGAACGGGGCACAGTGCGTGCGAGAATGGACGGTGCGAAAGCGGTCGGTGCCGGAATAGCGAATGCAATCAATGCAATCACACTGTTTCTGGCAAAGGATCGCACTGCAATGGACAGTGCCAGACTGGCGGCTGCCCGGCGCACTGTCCGGTGCGACCAGAGCGTTTCGGATTTTACAGCACTCAGTGGCGGACTTGGCCTGGGCAGGCGGTGGTGCAAGCGGCCCATACTGAAGTAGCTACGCCTTTCTCACCTCCCAAACTGGAAGTGCCAGGGGTGGATGAGGAATCGCTGTTGCCGCCAGTTAAAGAGGATTCAGACGCGACAGATTCAGATGCTTCGGAATTAGACACACGGGATTCAGACGCACGACCCCCAAACACGCAAGAGCCAGCTAGGCCAGCCGTGGAGCCCGAGTCCAGCAGGCAATCACCGCGTCAACAATCGCGGCTTGAGCCGAAACAACCCAAACCCGATCCAGAGGAGCCACCAGCGGAAAAAAAACAGCAGCAACCGGCGGAGGAAAATCTCTTCGATGAGGCTTCCCTCAGGGTGACTCCAGAGTCTGTGGAAAGGGTTTCCAAGCGACTAGAATTCAACCAAAAGCAGTCGGTTCTACAGTGGCAGGCCGTGCAACGCCAAACGTTACGCGAGCAGGCACTCCGGCCACTTTCGAGTCGCCAGCCACAAGCGATCCAGCCAGCATCGCATGTCGAACCCGAGTTCGCTGCGAGCCATGCGCCTCGGACCAACCCCCTGCGATGAGAGTGTGTCGCTGCATCCACAACCACGCTTTCCAAACAATGCGAGAGGCGGGAGTTGAACCCGCACGCCTTGCGGCACTGGATCCTAAATCCAGCGCGTCTGCCAATTTCGCCACTCTCGCTCATAGCCCAGCCATCGCGGGCTGGCTTTCAGGTCGCCACGAAGTCTACAGACCATTTGCCCTGCCTACGAATCGCCTCCCAAATGGAGAGGCAAAGCAGCAAGAAATAAAGGGTTTCATTCGCCATGCTGTTCGAGGAGTCGGTCTAGGTTGCCGCGGCCGTGGGGGTCTCGCGGTGGCCAAGTGGCCAAGAGCAGTTCGTGGAGCGTGCCCGGCGAGGGATCGTTGCTCAGCCGTGCGAATCTGATTTCCAGAGTGCGGACGCATTCGGCAGGGGCATGCGTGCGATTCCACTGGCGTGCGATGGCAGCGGCGATGCTGGCCGAAAAAATACGAATCGGCTGGTGAGGCAGTTCCCAGAAGATTTTGTGCCAGCGGTGGTGCGGCAGCGACGAAAATCCACCGGCTGGCTGGATGGGTTCGACGGCACGTCCTTGGCGGAGCACATCGATGATCTGACCGCTGACAAGTTGGGCGCGACCGTAGACCCACTGCTCTTGGCGGAGCACTTGGCCAAACATGTTCCAATCTTGATGAAGGCCTGTGAGCCGTACTGCAGAGGCAAGGGGAGCAGGCAGGGGAGAGTACCGATACGGACTGATTTGGTGAGCCAAGCTTGCAATCGCTATGGCTCCACAGCCCACACACAACCAGTTGGCCAACGGATTGCCACGAGCCATCGTATTTTTTTGCGTGTCTTTTTCGGCGAGGGTTTCAGACCCTTGAGGCGTATCCCTGTGACCAGCCAGCCATCCCCAGAATTCTGTCGGCACAACGACCAGCCACGCGGCCACTCCCACAAAGCCAAAGATCCCAACTGACATCAGCACGCAGATTGCGAGATGAAACGAAATAAATAGGGCCACCAGCGTCAATCGGACACTCGGCTGCGGCCACGCAATCAGTAGGCATGGGCCGATCAGTTCGATTGCCAAAACGCTCCACGTGACGAGTTTTGCCAGCGGAGCAAACGAGCCAACCACGCTGCCCCAATGCGTGCCGTGATCGTGTACCGAGAGGGCATACGAAAAAGCATCCCCGGAGAACCACGATTCGTTGCATTTGGCGAGGCCGGCAGACATGTAGACCGCAGCAATCTGCAGTACGATCGCGACCGTTGCCGCTGAGAAAATCCGGCACACAGTCCCGTTGTTATCACGGGATGCGCGATCTTGCCTCCAGAATGTATCCAGCGACCACGCCGCCGTGAGCGGCAAAAATATTCCCCAGAAGAGAAGACAGATCAGCCAGAGATCCCCTGCGTTGGTGGCTGGGGCCGTACGCCGCACCACGCTTACCACCGCCACCCACGCTGCCACGGTTGTCCATCGGCCGCCCCAACCAACGGCCAAGACAATGCCGGCGATGCCCTCCAGCAGAAGGACGACTCCGCTCCACCATGTGGCATCCACACAAAACGCTAGCGACCAGGCGCAGGGATCGGATAAATAGATCCTCAGCACGCTCAGCGGAAACATGCCGTCGGCGGCAAACATGAGCGTGAAATCGCGTGTTCGCAAGAGGGCGTCTGTGCAGACAATCAGGCCCAATGCCAGCCGAAACACGGCTAGGCTGCGAGTGTCGAGCGAGAATACGCGGCCCACCCATGAGTTCATCGCAGTCATCATCAGAGCATGCACGAAGGCCTATGCCCTCACCTGAAAAGTCACAAGGCGGGCGTGTGCCGGGGTGTTTCTTGAAGGAATCATTGGATCAAACTACAACATCACCGGCACTTTGATCGAGTCCAAACCACGCCGCGGCAGTGGCCCGCCCGCCGCAAACACAGGAGCCATGCAACCTATGACGCACATTCCCTTGGTGGTGTTGGGGGGAGGTCCTGGGGGCTATGCCGCCGCATTTATGGCCGCGGACCTCGGCATGGAGGTGGCGATCGTAGAGCGAGACAGCCGTTTGGGTGGCACATGCTTGCTGCGTGGCTGCATTCCCTCGAAGGCGTTGCTGCACGTCGCCCGGGTGTTGGCTGAAACGCGAGAAATGGAGGCATGGGGAATCCACTTCCAGCGGCCATCCATCGACATCAATGTGCTGCGAGGGCACAAGGAACAGGTGATTTCGACGCTTACTGGTGGCTTGTCGCAACTCGCTCGACGCCGCAAGGTGACGGTGTTTCACGGCAATGCCAGATTCGCCGACTCCTCCACGCTCGAGATCGCGGCCTCGGAGCCCGGTGGGGCCAGCCAGACGCTCACGTTTGATCACTGCATTCTGGCCTCCGGCTCGCGGCCATCCCGAATTCCAGCATTCGATCTGCCGACGCCTCGAGTGATGGATTCCACCAAGGCGTTGGAAATGGCTGACATTCCAGAATCGCTCTTGGTGATTGGGGGGGGCTATATCGGTCTCGAAATGGGAACTGTGTACGCCGAACTGGGCTCCCGGGTGTCGGTTGTAGAACTCACCGACACGCTGCTGCCGGGAGCCGATCGCGATTTAGTGAAGCCCTTGTCGCAGCGGCTCCAAAAGCTTTTTGAGAACATTCAGCTCCGCACGAAGGTGACAAAACTGGAAGACCGTGGCAACTCGATTCTGGTGCACTTGGAAGATGCCGAAGGGGCTAGCACACGCGAGTTTGCACGGGTACTCGTGGCGGTGGGCCGCCGTCCAAATTCCGACGGCATTGGTTTAGAAAACACAGCTGTCGTGGTCAGCCCCAAGGGATTTGTTGAAGTGGACGCCCAGCAGCGCACCGCCGACCCGAAGATTCTCGCTATCGGCGACGTCTGCGGAGAGCCAATGCTGGCCCACCGCGCAAGCCATCAGGGTAAGGTGGCCGTCGAGGCATTGCACGGCGATCCAGCCCTCTTTGAACCCCGCGCCATTCCTGCGGTTGTGTTTACAGACCCGGAGATCGCCTGGGCCGGCCTCACCGAGCAGGAGGCCACTGCACAGGGCCGCGCTGTGGAAATCAGTCGGTATCCGTGGGCGGCGAGTGGCCGGGCGCAGGCGTTGGGTCGCACGGAGGGCATGACCAAGATTCTCGTCGATCCCGAAACTGACGCATTGCTGGGCGTGGGCATGGTGGGGGCTGGCGCGGGCGAATTGATTGCCGAAGGCGTTTTGGCGATTGAAATGGGCTGTTCGGCCCGCGACCTTGCCGAAACGATCCACCCGCATCCAACGCTCGGCGAAACGCTGGCTTTTTCGGCCGAAAACTATTTCGGCCTAGCCACAGAGATCTACCGTCCTCGCACCCCATCCCATGAGCAGGCTGTTGAAAAATAGCCCTGCCCAACCGCAGGATGCTGGGTGACCGAGAACTCGGGCTTTACGCCCATCTACCCGGTCGGAATAATGAGAAAAGTCGTGTCCACCTTCCCGGAGACCCTCATGGCCAGCCCCGAAATCGATCAAACCGGCAGCGAAGTTGAGCCAGGGCAGCCTTTACCATTGGGGGCCCATGCCCAAATGTCGATTGGGCAGGTGACCGACAGTACGACGGGGCAACCCGTGCCCGTGGATGGCACATCGGTCGTTGATTCAGATCCGTCGGAAACCCGGGAGTGGTTGGATTCACTGCGTTATGTCGTTAGCAGTCGCGGCGGTGATAGGGCCAGCTATCTCTTGCACGTGATCGAGCAGGAGGCATATCGGCTCGGCGTGCCGATTCCGTTCTCGACGACCACTCCGTACATCAACACGATTCCGCCCGACCGACAGCCGGCGTTTCCAGGAAACCGCGAGATCGAGCGACGTATCAAGAGCATCATTCGCTGGAATGCGATGGCGATGGTGGTGCGCGCGAACAGAGAAGACAAAAGCATTGGCGGCCACATCTCCACGTACGCCTCGGCGGCCACGCTCATCGAAGTTGCTATGAGCCACTTCATCCGTGGTCGGGGAGACGATTTCTCGGGGGATCAAGTTTATTTTCAGGGGCACTCATCGCCCGGCATTTACTCGCGGGCGTTTCTGGAAGGCCGCATCTCAGAAAAGCAGTTGGAGAATTTTCGGCGAGAGTTGGCCGAAGGAGGCGGGCTGTCGAGCTATCCGCACCCGTGGCTCATGCCTGAGTTCTGGGAGTTTCCAACGGTGTCGATGGGCTTGGGACCGCTGATGGCCATCTATCAGGCGAGGTTTAATAAGTATCTGCAGGATCGCGGCATCAAAGACACCAGCAAGCAACACGTTTGGTGCTTTATCGGTGACGGCGAGTGCGACGAACCCGAAACGCTCGGTGCCATTTCGCTGGCGGCTCGCGAGGGGCTCGACAACCTTATCTTTGTCATCAACTGCAACCTGCAGCGGTTGGACGGACCCGTGCGAGGCAACGGCAAAATCATTCAGGAACTGGAAGGTGTTTTTCGTGGTGCCGGTTGGAATGTGAGTAAGGTGATCTGGGGCGAGGAGTGGGATGCCCTGCTGGCAAAGGACGAAAAAGGACTGCTCGTCAAGCGAATGAACGAGGTCGTCGACGGGCAGTATCAGAAGTATGTGGTGATGCCTGGCAGCTATATTCGCGAGCACTTCTTTGGGGCCGATCCGGAATTGTCGGAGATGGTGGCTCACCTCTCTGACGAGAAACTGAAAAAACTCCGCCGTGGCGGTCACGACCCCGAAAAGGTCTATGCGGCCTACGACGCAGCGATGAAATGCCACGGCAAGCCAACGGTGATTATTGCCAAAACCATCAAGGGCTACGGCTTGGGCGAGGTGGGCGAAGGCCGCAATGTCACCCACCAGCAGAAGAAGCTTAACGAAGAAGAGTTGCGTGCCTTTCGCACCCGTTTTGGGATTCCGATTTCTGACGACGAGGTGGCTAAAGCCCCCTTCTATCGGCCGCCCGATGATTCACCGGAGATCAAGTATTTGCGGGAGCGTCGCGAGGCGCTCGGGGGTGCTGTGCCAAGTCGGCCGAAGCATTCGCCGCTGCTTAAAACGCCATCCCTGGACGACTACCGGGCGTTCATTGAGAAGAGCACCGGTCGCGAGGTGTCCACAACCACTGGCGCCGTTACGCTCATGGCCTCGCTGCTCAAGGATAAATCGATCGGCAAATATATCGTGCCGATTGTGCCGGATGAATCTCGCACGTTCGGTATGGATCCCCTCTTCAAGCAGTGCGGCATCTATGCGCATGGCGGGCAACTGTACGAGCCGGTCGATTCGGATCAGTTGCTCTACTACCGCGAGGCAAAGGACGGGCAGATCTTGGAAGAGGGCATCACAGAAGCCGGCAGTATGTCCAGCTTCATTGCTGCCGGTACGGCGTATTCGAGCCACGGCGTGCCGATGATACCGATTTTTATTTACTACTCGATGTTTGGCTTTCAGCGGATCGGCGACGAGATTTGGGCGGCAATGGATGCCCGTGCTCGCGGCTTTTTGTTGGGCGGCACTGCTGGCCGCACCACGCTGGCTGGGGAGGGCCTGCAGCATCAAGACGGCAACAGCCAGCTGTTTGCGATGGCCTATCCTACGGTGAAGGCTTACGACCCCGCGTTTGTTTACGAGACAACCGTGATCATGCTTGACGGCATGGATCGGATGTATGCCAAGGGGGAAGATTGGATCTACTACATCACCGTCTATAACGAAAATTACGAGATGCCTTCGATGCCTCCCGGTTGTGAGGAGGGAATTCTCAAGGGCATGTATAAGCTGCGGGATACGGAGGCCAAGCCGCCACAGGGCAAGCCATCGCCGTCAAAGATACCGCAAGTAAAAGTGCCGCAGGTCAAGGCGCTACCACGGGTGCAATTGATGGGCTCGGGCGCAATTTTGCGAGAGGTGCTTCGCGCTGCCGATCTCTTGGCCGAGCAGTTCGGGGTTGCCAGCACTGTGTGGAGTGTAACGAGCTGGAAGGAACTGCGACGCGAGGCTCAAGAGTGCCGTCGCTGGAATATGTTGCATCCACAGGCAAAGCCTCGGCAGAGCTATTTGGAGCAAACGCTCGCAAAGGCCGATGGCGTGTTTGTGGCGGCCAGCGACCATGTGCGGGGCGTTCCCGAGCAGCTCGATCCGTGGGTGCCCGGTGGGCTCTTTGTGTTGGGCACCGATGGGTTTGGTCGCAGCGACACGCGGGGCCCGCTACGTCGGCATTTTGAAGTGGATGCAGAGTGCATAGCGATCGGCAGCCTGTCGCGATTGGCTGCGGTGGGTGCCATTGGGCCGGATGTTGTGGCTGAAGCCATTACGCGGCTGGGCATCGATCCGGATAAAGTCGATGCTGCCTCGGCGTGAAGTGGTCTGTCCATCGTTGATTTCCCAATGGTCTTTCTCTGAAAAAACAGGAAACAGTCTTTCGCCATGGCCACTGAATTCAAGCTGCCTGATTTGGGTGAAAATATCGCCTCAGGCGATGTCGTCACGGTGTTTGTGTCTGCTGGCGACGTTCTCAAGCCAGGGCAGCCCCTTCTCGAGGTGGAGACCGATAAGGCTGTGATTGAAGTGCCCTGTCCGCCGGGTGGCCGCGTGGTCAGCGTGCTTGTGAAAAAGGGGGACACTGTCAAAGTCGGGCAGGCACTCGTCACGCTCGACTTGGCAAGCGCTGCCGCGACTGTGCCTACGGCGGCCAAGCCTGCGCTGCCCAAGCCTGCGCCTGCCGTCCAGGTTGCTGCGCCCGTTGCCAAGGCAGTGGCGCCTGCGGCTTCTGCGATTGTGATTCTGGCTGAGGCAGTGCCGGAGACGCAGCCAGTTGCCACTGCGGTGGCACCGCCCGCGATCGAACCGGCTGGTCCGGCAGTCAGGCGGCTGGCTCGGGAGCTCGGAGTGGATCTGGCCAGGGTGCGGGGCAGCGGGCCCAGCGGCAGGATTGTGCGAGACGATGTTGTGGCAGCGGTCCGGCAGGCCAGCGCTCAAGGATCGGGGCGAGGCTCTTCGGATGGGAGGCTTTCCAAAGCCAACGCCGGGTCGGCCCAGTCGGCTGCCCTCGAGCACGACACGTGGGGGCCTGTACGCCGCGAGCAGATGAGTCGCATGCGTCGCACGATTGCAGCTAACATGCTGCGAAGCGTATCTACGATTCCTCACCTCACGAATTTTGACGATGCTGATGTGACGGAACTTGAGCGGCTCCGAAAGGCCAGTGCCGAGGAGCACGCCAAGGCTAACGTCAAGCTCACCGCGCTGTCGTTTGTCATCAAGGCGGTTAGCCTGTCGCTCAAACTGCATCCCACGGTGAATGCCAGCATCGACACCGAAAAGGGTGAGATCCTTTATAAGGAATACGTCAACATAGGGCTTGCCGTCGACACGCCTCGCGGTCTGGTTGTGCCCGTGCTAAGAGACTGCGACGAGCTTTCGATTCCGCAGATTGCCCAGGCCATCGCCGAGACGGCCGAGAAGGCCAAGCACGCGCAGTACGGCATCGAAGACTTGCGAGGCGGCACGTTCACGATCAGCAATTTGGGAGCGATTGGAGGCACCTACTCGACGCCCATTATCAATTGGCCGGAGGTGGCCATTTTGCTTGTGGGACGCGCCCGCAGGTTGCCGGTTGTGCGGGAAGACAAGATCGAACCGCGGCTCATGATGCCGCTCTCGCTTTCGTACGACCACCGAATCATTGATGGTGCTATGGCGGCTCGTTTTCTCAAGGAAGTGATCGGTTATTTGGAAAGCCCCGGGCGGTTACTGCTGGCGAGGTAATGTCGCACACGCTCGCCCCGGCTAGTTGCGTGGATATAGGTTGTTTGAAAGACTTTGACTGAAAAGATATGGACTGATTTTGTGAGCACTCTTGATAGCGTTGATTCAACGGGCACTGCCAGCCTCGCGTTTTTAGAAGAACTCTTTGCGCAGTATCAGGAAGATCCCTCCAGCGTGGATCCTGATTGGCAGGGGTATTTTGAATCGCTGATGGCTGCCACCGGCGCGATTCCGACAGGGCATGCCTCGGCGCACTCAGCTCCGGCGGATGCCGCCGCCGTGGCTCGAAACGGAACGGCCCACCCAGAAGCCGAACCCCCTGCGGCCCCACTGCCTCCGGCAGAACGCCCTCTAGCAGGGCGGCTCTCCCCTACGGCGCTGCTGGTGACCCCCGACGGCATTGCCACCGGGCGTGCAGTGGCAATTTCCAATGGGAATCTGCACCTGCCCGATGCGCTAGCGGGGGAGGCCGCGCCGCTCCCGATGCCCGTGGCTACGGGCTCAAAGGCTGCAGAGCGGGTCGCATTCCTGCAAGACCGCGTCGATCAACTCGTGCGGGCTTACCGGGTGCGAGGGCACCTGATGGCCGAGATCGATCCGCTCGGTCGGCCCCGGCCGGGTTTGCCAGAACTGGATCCACAGTTTTACCACCTGACTGAAGACGATATGGATCGGGCGTTTTCCACCGACACGATCGAGGGGCCGCAGTCGATGTCGCTGCGACAGATCATCAAGCGTCTGCGCAATACCTACTGCCGGGCGATCGGCGTGCAGTTTATGCACATGGACGATCTGCGTGTGAGGCAATGGCTGCAGGTGCGAATGGAAGGCTGTGAAAATCGCATTCAGCTCGACCGTCGGCAGCAGTTGCGGATCTACCGTCAGATGACGACCGCAGCGGTGTTCGAAGAGTTCATCCAGAAACGATTTTTAGGAGCCAAAAGCTTTTCTCTGGAAGGATCTGAAAGCCTGATCCCGCTTTTGGAAATGGCTATTGAGCGGGCCGCCTCGCATGAAATCGGCGACATCGTGATGGGGATGGCTCATCGCGGCCGACTCAACGTGCTGGCCAACATTATGGGGAAGAGTCCGCAGCGAATCTTTCGTGAGTTTGCCGACATGGACCCGGAACTTCACGTTGGACGGGGCGATGTGAAGTATCACCTTGGCCACTCCACCGATTACCGGGCAGCCAATGGCCGAAACGTCCACCTCACGCTCTGCTTCAATCCGAGCCATCTGGAGTTTGTGAATCCTGTTGCGATCGGTCGAATGCGTTCGCGGCAGGATCGTTCATCTGATCAGTTGCGGCAAAATGGGATGGTCATTTTGATTCACGGCGATGCAGCATTTGCTGGCGAAGGAATTATTCAAGAAACCCTCAATCTGAGTGAATTGGAAGCCTACCGCGTAGGTGGCACGCTCCACGTTGTCGTCAATAATCAAATTGGATTTACAACAGGGCCTCGAGAGGCCCGCTCCTGCATGTACGCCACCGACGTGGCGAAGATGCTGCAAATCCCTATCTTTCACGTGAATGGCGAGGATCCGGAGGCGGTGGCGCAGGTTGTGAATCTCGCGATGGATTTCCGTCGGGAGTTTCAGCGAGATGTTGTGATCGATATGTATTGCTTCCGCCGCCGTGGCCACAACGAAGCGGATGAGCCTGCCTTCACACAGCCGGCTCTCTATCGGGTGATCGATCGCCGTCCGAGCGTGCACGAAAGCTATCTGGAAAAACTCCTCAAGCTGGGCGATGTGGCTCGCGAGGAGGCCATGCAGATTGCCGACGAACACAGGGCCAAGTTGGACGCTGAACTCTCCGTTGCCAAAAGCGAAGACTACGTTCACAAAAGCGACCTTTCGGGTGTGTGGGCGTTTTATATTGGCGGCCGCGAGCGTGAGGCGGCCGATGTCGACACCGGTGTGCGTCGCGAAGTGCTAGAGCACCTGCTCAAACGCCTCGTGGCATTGCCGGAGGGCTTTCAGCCGCATGCAAAGATTCAAAAGCTGCTGGATATTCGTCAGCAGATGGCCGAGGGCACTGTGCCGCTGGACTGGTCGGCAGGTGAGTCGCTGGCACTAGCGAGCCTAGCCGTTCAGGGCTTGCGAGTGAGGCTGTCGGGGCAGGACAGCCAGCGAGGCACGTTTAGTCACCGCCATGCTGTGATTCACGATGTGGTCACCGACGACACGTATTGTGCCTTGGAGCATCTCGCCAGCGATCAGGCGCCAGTTGAGATTTACAACAGCCCGCTTTCCGAGGCGGGTGTGCTGGGCTTCGAGTATGGCTATAGCCTCGACTGCCCCGATGGGCTGGTGATGTGGGAGGCGCAGTTTGGCGACTTCGTCAACGCGGCGCAGGTTGTAATCGATCAGTTCATCGTGAGCGCCGAAGACAAGTGGAACCGTCTTTCGGGGATCGTATTGCTTCTGCCGCACGGCTTCGAAGGGATGGGGCCCGAGCATTCCAGTGCACGTCTCGAGCGATTTTTATCGCTGGCCGCGAAGGACAACATTCAGGTCGTGGCCCCCACAACGCCTGCTCAAATTTTCCATTGCCTCAGGCGGCAAGTGCTTCGAGTCTGGCGGAAGCCGTTGGTCGTGATGACGCCCAAGAGCCTGCTGCGTTATTCCGGTTGCGTCTCCAGCATGGAGGATCTCGTCAAAGGCTCGTTCCAGCGTGTGATTCCGGATGGCTCGAATGTGCCGGTCCGCGAGATTCGGCGGATCCTGCTTTGCTCGGGCAAGGTGGCGTACGAACTGGAGAAGCGCCGCCAAGAAAACGGCCGCCACGATGTGGCCATCGTGCGAGTCGAGCAGCTCTACCCGCTGCCTCGCCGCTCTCTCGAAGTGGCACTGGCAAACTACACGGCCGGCACACCTGCGGTGTGGGTTCAGGAGGAACCAGAAAATATGGGCGCATGGCGGTTTTTTCGAATTCATTTTGGCGACAAACTGCTCGACCGATTTCCGTTCTCGGGCGTCTGCCGCCAGAGCGCCGCCAGCCCCGCCACCGGTTCCAAGAAAAGCCATGACATGGAGCAGAACGAACTGCTCACGGCCGCATTCCAAAGTTAACCCATCACGTTTGTTCTCCACAGCCACCCCTTCGGGCAACCATCTCACATGACAACTCCAGCACCGTCCGCGCCGTCAGAACGCATTGAACTCAAAGTGCCCGCAGTGGGTGAGTCGATCACCGAGGTTCAGATTGGCGTGTGGAAGAAGCGTCTAGGGGATACTGTCGCTATCGACGAATCCATCGTTGAGATCGAAAGCGATAAGGCGACCGTTGAGTTGCCGGCTCCAATGTCCGGCACAATCACAAGCATTCTGAAAGAAGCAGGCGAGAAAGCTCTGGTGGGCGAGGTGATCGGCACGATGGAGACTGCCGCTATAGGCTCTCGCGGCCAAGGGGTTGCGTCTCCCTCGGAGAACGCAGGCCAGGCTGTCGTGAACGTCAAACGCACAGAAGGTCGCACCGATATTGGCTCGGTGCAGATGGCTCCGGCGGCCCTTCAGCCACGAGTGATGCCCGCCGCCGCCCGCGTGTTGGGTGAGGCAGGCGTTGCGGTTACCGCCGTCCCAGGGACTGGCCCCGGAGGCAGGGTGACAAAACCAGATGCTCTGACCGCCGTAGCCCTTGCACCCAAGGTCGATGCAACGCCGGTGGCACGCCCACCGGCGCAAGCAAGCAAGGCTCCAACGCAGGTGGTCGTGCCGGTTCCTGCAGGCGGTCCGCGAGAAGAGCGCTACGTGTTGATCAGCCCGATTCGCAGACGCATTGCGGAGCGACTCGTTCAAGCGCAGCAACAAGCAGCGTTGTTAACCACGTTCAACGAAGTCGACATGAGTGCTGTGATGTCGTTGCGGCAGAAGTTTAAAGATTCATTTGCAGAGCGATACGGCGTTAAGCTGGGGTTCATGTCGTTTTTTGTGCGAGCCACCGTGGAGGCGCTGAGGGCTGTGCCGCAGGTGAATGCAGAACTCCGAGACCCGCACGTTGTGTATCGCGATTACTGTGATATTGGCATCGCCGTTGGGGGTGGCAAGGGGCTTGTTGTGCCGGTGCTTCGCAATGCCGAAAAGCTTTCGTTTGCTCAGATCGAGTTGGGCATCAATGATTTTGCGAGGCGCGCTGGCGATAACAAGCTCAAGCTCGAGGAACTGCAAGGTGGCACGTTCACGATCTCCAACGGTGGGGTGTACGGTTCGATGATGAGCACGCCGATTATCAATCCTCCGCAGAGCGGCATTCTTGGCTTGCACGCAATTCAAGATCGTCCGATGGCCGTCAGCGGGCAGGTGGTGATTCGGCCAATGATGTACCTCGCGCTCACCTACGATCACCGTCTTGTGGATGGCCGAGAAGCCGTCACATTTCTCAAACGCATCAAGGAAACGATCGAGGAGCCGACACGCCTGATGTTGGAGGTGTGACGTGGCAGAAACGGTGGCAGCCACCGTTTCTTGTTTGTAGTTTTTTGCAAGGAACACTATGGCACAGCACGATTTGGTGGTGATTGGTGGCGGGCCGGCTGGCTATGTGGCGGCCATCCGCGCGGCGCAGTTGGGCATGAAGGCTGCGGTGGTCGAGCGGGAAGACTGGCTCGGTGGCACGTGCCTGCGAGTTGGATGCATCCCATCCAAAGCGCTCCTTGAATCCAGCCACAAATACGAGGAAGCCAGTCACGGTTTGGCTGTGCACGGCGTGAAGGTGGGAAGCGTCTCGCTGGACTTGACAGCGATGATGAAGCGGAAGAGCGACGTCGTTTCGATTCTATGCAAGGGAATCGACTCGCTCCTGTCGAAACATAAGATCGTGCGGTACCGAGGCACCGGCACGCTGGTAGGGCCCGGCCGCGTGGAGGTGCGTGCGGTTGACGGCACGGGCACGCTCCTGGAATCGCCGCGGATCATTCTGGCTGTTGGCAGCAAGAGCATCGTGCTACCCGGCATCGAAGTCGATGGCACGCTGATCGGCACAAGCACAGAAGCGCTCTCGTTCGACACAGTGCCAGGCCACTTAGTCGTCATCGGCGGTGGCTACATCGGATTGGAGTTGGGGAGTGTGTGGCGGCGACTCGGCACGCAGGTCACTGTACTCGAATACGCCGACAGAATCCTCACCGGCATCGACGGCGATATTGCCACCGAAGCGCTCTCGCTGTTTCGCAAGCAGGGCCTCGACATCCGGCTGGGTGTCAAAGTCAAACGGGCGACCGTGGTTGGAGGCCGTTGCAGGGTGGAGTGCGAAGGGTTGGAGCCGATCGATTGCGATCGTGTGTTGGCAGCGACTGGCCGTACGCCAGCGACTCAGAACCTCGGACTCGAGACAGTTGGAATCGCCTGCGACAAGCGGGGCTGGATTCCTGTAGATGCACTGTTTCGTACGACGTCCGCAGGCATTTATGCAATTGGCGACTGCATTCCCGGGCCAATGCTGGCGCATAAGGCCGAGGAAGATGGCGTGGCCTGCGTCGAGGGAATGCAGAGCGGTTGGGCGCACGTCGACTACGATCTCGTGCCAGCAGTGGTCTTCACGCACCCAGAAATCGCTGCGGTTGGAAAAACGGAAGAGCAACTCGTCGCCGCTGGTACACAGTTTAAGAAGGGCGTGTTTCCATTTCGCGCCAACGGCCGGGCTCGTACGATCAACGATACGATTGGCAAAGTGAAGGTGCTGGCCGACGCGGCAAGCGACCGAGTACTGGGCGTGCACATCATCGGTCCATCCGCCGGCGATCTGATCGGCGAAGCCGCTGCTGCCATGACGTTTGGGGCCACAGCGGAAGATATCGCGAGAGTCTGCCACGCGCACCCCACGCTTCCGGAATCGCTCAAGGAAGCTGCGATGGCTGTGAGCGGCCGTGCCATTCACGCCTAGCCTGCACACCGTGCCACGAGCCACTAAAATCGCACGCCGAAGCCGGCGTCGGAGAAAAAGCTTGCGGCGTCGTTGGTGAGACCCCATCCCAATCGAATCCCGATTTCGAGATTCTTGGTGAGCAGGTAGTGTGTACCTGGGCTGAAGAAAGGGCTGGCTTCTTCGTTGAGTAAGCCATCGGTATACGACCCAAAATATTCGGCGTGCACCTCCCATCGTTCGCTGACGGGAATGCGGAGCACCACAGACGGCGCCCACTTGTTAAACCACGATTGCTCCCCTTCGGAATAGGCATAGCGAATCGCCGTATCCAGTCGCCAGCCTGCGGCAGACTGCCACCCAAAGGCGTAGGTGACCACAGGAGTGGTGCCAAAGAGATCGCCCGAGGTGGGTGTGAATGCCTCGACAATGAGGCAGCTTTTGGGTGTCCAGCCGTGCTGCTCGGTTGTGGTGGCCTTGAATCCGTAGAGCACGTTGGATTCGTACGCAATCGTGCCGTCGGATCGGCCCGAGCCGCCCTCGGCATTGGTCACCAGATAGCCACCGCCATTATCAGCGTAGCTGCCCCCGATCCGCCACTCAAAGCGATCGCTTACACCAATCCGGCACAGGAGTTCGGGGTAGCTGTTGGTGGAAGGCCCGCTCCTGTTATCGATGTACACATAGGAACCCTCCGTGAGCACCGTGCCTGGCTTGGTCGTGTAAGTGGACGGCGTAAACGCGTCGCGATCCGTTTGAAGATCGACGTAGTCCTCGGCGGGGCATGCCGAAGCAATAATCCCAAGCAGAATCAGTGTCGCGACACGTTTCAGCGTGAAGCAGCTCGCGTGGGTCATCGCATGGAGCGGCATATTTTTCCGGCTTAGCATTGCCCGCCCCGCATGTGCGCGGCACCCATCTCTCTCGTGCTCTCTCCTGTAGTTTCGGCAGGCATGTTTTCTCACTCCTGTTTTTTCGTCACGACCGCTACGGATTCACCAGACTATCGAGAATGGCTGGGCTGATATCCCGGTACGACACAACAACTCACGTGTGTCTGGCTGGACTCGAACGAACGACCCTAGCAGACTGTGAAACTAGTCTGCCGCCGCACGAAGCGGCGACCGTCGCCCCCGGAAACGGAAACCCTCAGCGTTTCCAGCGGTCCACCAAGTGGATAAAGGTGATAGATGACTTTATCCACGAGCGGCTAGGATTCAAAATCCAGATGAGGGCAATGAAGAGGGTTCGATCGTAGTGCGCGACATGCGTTTTCCTCGGGGGACGCGATTTCTGCGCACTGCATGTTAGGGACTGTGTGTGATTCTTCTGACACAGCTCACGAACCGGCGGTCATCCTCTATGGTTTGTTTGTTATAAACGGATGCGAACCCCCATGCCCGCCGCCGAGTTTGCTACGGGCATCCCAGATAGTGACGCTGTCTTCAACTGGATACATGTTGAGGGCAGCGTTAACCACCAGATTCTGACACTGGTGGTGATCTCGTTGAAGGCGGGCAGGTTAGCTCGCAAAACAACGACTCGTTCCGCTATTGTTGGATCGAATCACCTGATCGACGCAGTCTGTGGAAGTATTCCTAGGAGTACGTGGCCCTTGGGGATCGGGGCGCAGCCGCATGCTTGGTGTGCCGGCAGCCGAGCTATAATGCTGCGGTTATCCGCACGAACATCAATTCTGTGGATGAACGTTCTGTCCGTCTGGTGCCGGCTCAACATCCTAACGGCTGTTCCCAGAGCGATTGATCTTCAGAAGGAGACGATTGGTGTCACTCTGGGCGAAGTTGTTTACTGGTCATCCGTCAGTCAATTTGAACGACGATGATCGGCCTGCTTTGACCACCTATTGGAGCAGCACTCCCGAGCAACTTGTAGCCGACTTGCGAAGCTCAATGAATGGCATCGGGCAGGCCGAGGCGGAGCGACGTCTGCTGCAATACGGTCCCAATGCACTCCAATCTGGGGGGCAAAGTACCCTGCTGGGATTGTTCCTGAACCAGTTCAAGAGTCCACTGGTTCTGATTTTAGTTGTCGCCGCCATCATTTCGCTGATCGCCAGAGAATGGCCTGACGCTTTGATCGTGCTGACCGTAGTGCTCGGTAGTACGACGCTGGGCTTTGTGCAGGAATATCGGGCCAGCGACGCCATCGAAAAACTGCGTTCGACGCTCACAATCAAGTCGAGCGTGCTGCGCGATGGACAAACGCGAGTCGTGCTTTCAGAAGACATTGTCTCGGGGGATGTAGTACTTCTGTCCGCTGGCAGCCTGATCCCGGCCGACGGCATCGTTCTGGAGGCAAATGATTTATTCGTCAGCCAGGCAGTACTGACGGGCGAGGTTTTCCCAGTCGAAAAAAAGCCAGCCACAGTCGCGGCAACTTCCAGCCTGATGGATCGCGTCAACTGTGTGTTCATGGGGACCAGCGTGCGCAGCGGAACGGCACGCGTCCTGATTGTACAAACGGCAACGTCGACGATTTTTGGACAGATTGCCGAGCGACTCAAGTTGCGGTCCCCCGAAACGGAGTTTGAGCGAGGCATTCAGCGTTTTGGCTATTTGCTCACTCGCATCATGCTGGTGATGGTTGTCATCGTTTTGGCGGTGAATGTTTTCCGTGACAAGCCGGCATTGGAGTCGTTGCTCTTTGCGCTAGCCCTGGCGGTGGGCCTGACGCCTGAACTCTTGCCGGCCATCATCAGCATCACGCTCTCGCACGGAGCACAGCGGATGGCCAAGCGTGGCGTCATCGTAAGACGGCTGAACGCGATCGAGAACTTCGGCAGCATGGATATCCTTTGCACAGACAAGACGGGCACGCTGACGGAGGGGATCGTGGTTCTCAATCAGGCGGTTGATGCTCAGGGGCAGCCCTCCGCCGAGGTTCTTCGTTACGCCTATCTCAACGCGCACTATCAGACGGGTTTGAGTAATCCTCTCGATGAAGCGATCAGCGCCGCCGGCAAGTTGGCGAGCCTGGCCGTTGACTGTGACACGAAAGTCGACGAGATCCCGTACGACTTCGTTCGCAAACGGCTGAGCGTGGTGATTGCCGACCAGCGCGGAGATCGCGTTCTCATTACGAAGGGCGCGTTAGACAATGTGCTACAGATGTGCCAAACGGTTCAGATCGCCGGCGCAACTACTCTGTTGGACGATGTCAAAAGGGCGGAGATTATCGAGCGACATCGGCAATGGAGCGGCCAAGGCTTTCGCGTATTGGGTATCGCCGTGAAGTCGGTCAAACCGGGCGCCGCGTCGTATTCTCGCGACGATGAGTGCGCACTACAGTTTGCCGGCTTTTTATTGTTCTTCGATCCTCCCAAGGCCGACGTTGCGCAAACGATTGTCGATCTTGCCGGCCGTGGCGTCCAACTCAAAATCATCACCGGCGATAACCAGTTAGTGGCGCGGCACGTAGCGCAGGCCGTGAACCTTCCGATCGGCGGCTTACTGACTGGCCGTGACCTGCAGGGGCTTGCCGACGAGGCGCTATGGCACGCCGCCGAATACACAACCATCTTCGCCGAGGTGGATCCCAACCAGAAAGAACGAATCATTCTTGCCTTGCAGAAGACTGGTCACGTGGTCGGTTATATGGGCGACGGCATCAACGACGCCCCTGCGCTGCATGCTGCCGACGTCGGCATTTCTGTCGATACAGCCGTCGACGTAGCAAAGGACGCCGCTGACCTGTTGTTGCTGAAAAAAGAGCTGGATATTTTGCGAGATGGGATTGATGAGGGCCGCCGGACCTTTGCCAACACCCTCAAGTACATCCTGACAACAATCAGCGCTAACTTTGGCAACATGTTTAGCATGGCTGCAGCCTCACTGTTCTTGCCGTTTCTGCCGCTACTGGCCTCACAGATCCTGCTTAATAATTTCCTTTCGGACATTCCGGCTACGACGATCGCGGGCGACAACGTGGACCCGGAGTGGGTATCTCGGCCGCGTCGCTGGGATGCCCAATTTATCAGTCGCTACATGGTGCTCTTCGGCCTCGTCAGTTCGTTTTTCGACTTTCTTACCTTTGGGACACTGCTGTACCTGTTCCAGGCAACGGAAGAGGAGTTTCGTACCGGTTGGTTCATCGAGTCGCTGTTGACTGAGTTAGTAATTGCCCTTGTCGTGCGGACACGCCGTGTCTTCTTTCGTAGCCGGCCGGGCAATCTGTTACTCGCGAGCACGATCGTGGTGATCGGCATTACGCTCGCGTTGCCGTATCTCCCATTCAATTCGCTATTGGGCTTCGTTCCACTGCCAGCACCGCTGATGCTGCTGCTGATTGGATTGACGGTCCTCTATGTCGGCGTTGTCGAGTGGGCGAAGAAAATCTTTTATTCTCGCGAGCAAAACGCGAGAGTAGTCGGCGCCAGCCAGTCGTAAAGCAAGACTCCAAGTAGGTGCGACCTGGATGGTGTTCTAGGGGTACGCATGGTGTCCATGGCTCGCATGGCGATCGATCGTCGGTAGAGTTTGCGATTGTTTCAGCGGGGCATGCCCCGCTGAAAACCTAGTTTACTAACATCCCAACTGGATCAGAGTTGGGGGCAGAATCACAACGACCAGATGTTCTCACCGGAGGTGGTCTCGTGTGATGGAGGCAGATCAAGCTCAAGTGCGCCCGGCTGGACTCGAACCAGCGACCCTGGGATTAGAAATCCCATGCTCTATCCACCTGAGCTACGGGCGCTTCGGCTGAAATCATATCAGAAGTCTCTATGCCGTAACCACGTGCGCAGCCAAAATCGTTTCGTCCTTTCAGTCGCCAATGAGATGAAAAAGGTGCTAGGTTGAGGGGGGCAGGTAAAGATGGCGTCGAACTTTTGTACGACTTGCTGTTGGATTTGTGTGCTACGGATAAAGCAACACCCTCTTCTGTAAATCGCGGTTTGAGCGGGCGGTTCATGTGGCTTCCACGTTCAAGTAGGCCCTCTCGGTCTCCCATTCGTCGCTGATCTCGCTGAGGACGGTTGAGGCGAGCCTCAGGAGCGATGCCTCATTGGGGGGCAGCGTGGCAACGCGGGTTCGGCGTTTTATTTCCCTACTGATGCGTTCCAGCCCATTTGTGGTACGGGCTGGCCTAATGACCAAATCCAGCTTGTTTTCGGCTCAGTTCAGGTGGAGGTGTGTAGATAAATCCTGTATTGTTGGCTAGGAAAATACGTCCGTTACCCACGACAGATTAAATTAACCCGCTTTCGGGAGGCGGCATCCATGAGTTCGATCGTCGATCCAACTGCGGAAAAAGCGCTGGCGATTAATCTTGACCCTTCGTTGTATGGAACATTTGCCGAGATCGGCGCCGGACAGGAGGTGGCACGCTGGTTTTTCTCAGTGGGCGGCGCCGCAGGCACCGTGGCCAAAACAATATCGGCCTACGACACGACGGTGAGCGACTTGATTTACGGTAAGGCTCCTCGCTATGTGTCCTGTGAGCGCATCGATGATATGCTCAACCACGAATATCGATTGTTGCACGAACGGCTTGACGAGACTCGCGGTAATCACACGAGGTTCTTTGCGTTTGCCGACACGGTATCAGCCCTATCGCATGCTGGATGCAACGAGTGCCATGCTTGGATTGGTATACGCTTTCAGCACATGCCGCGATCAGCACACAGCGATGTGATCATCCACGTGCGTCTGCTTGACGCCACCAACGTGCTGCAGCAAGAAGCATTGGGCAGGCTGGGAGTGAATCTATTGCATGCCGCTTGCCATGCCTGGTCGATGCCCAAGAAGTTGATCGAGAGGCTTCTTGATGATGTCGGTCGAGATCGGCTCGAGATCGATTGGATCGTGTTTCGCGGGGCAGCATTCCCTGCCATCGATAATCGACTCATGGCTCTGCATTTGGTGAGGGTTGGATTTACGCCGGCCACACTCTTTGACAGCAACGGCCGAAATCTGCTTGCGTCGGAGGCAATACGCAAGAAACGCGTGCTGCTTGAACGCGGTCGATTTGCGCCGGTTACGACCCTCAATCTGCAGATGATCGACAAAGCTCGCCGACTCTTTGATGACAGAGCAGGAGGAACGGCCGCAGACAACGGACATCTTGAGAACACAACCGAGACTCTTGAAATCATGGAAATCACGATGAACAACATGCGCGACCGCGGGCAGGTTGTGGATCAGGACTTCCTCTCCCGTATTGATCTGTTAAATGCCGTCGGCAAGATGGTGCTCGTCAGTGATTTAGGGCCGTTCCACAGATTGGCTGAGTATCTTGCCGCTCGGCAGGTTGATTGCACAGGAATCGTTCTCGGCGTGCCACTGCTGCGGGAAATCTTTAATGAATCCCACTACCATGATCTAGCTGGAGGCATTCTGGAGGCCTTTGGTCGGCTGTTTACAAGCGCCGTGCGACTCTACGTGCACCCCACGCGTGATGCCATTAACGGCCACATGATCACATCCGATACGCTGGTCGTTGCTCCGCATCTGTCGCACTTGCTGCGCCATGTGCTTGCCAATGGATTTATTTTATCGATTCCATGCGAAGAGTCGACGCTGTGCACCTATTCCAGCGAGGAAGTGCGATCGCGAATCTGCTCTGGAGACCCATCGTGGAGGGACCTCGTCGATCCGGTCGTTGCTGCAATCATCGCAAAAGAGGGCACCTTTGGTGCTCACTGCGAAACACGCAATTGAAGTCATCGCGGCGTTTTCCTGGATCGATGCCCAGCGATCAATCGGCGAAATATTGTCTGTCACGCTATGGAGTTACCAGCGTTTGCCAGTCGTGAACTGCCCCCCATGAACGACGGTTCGTGCGTCCGGCTACGGTCGAATCGTCGTAACCACGCTATGGAGTTACGACTTCGTGGACGACCGCACCTCCGATGGAACGCCTACTCGGATGCTGACGATCTCCGGCTCTGCCCCATGTACGATTTTGCACACCAGCATGCATTCCTCGGCGCGACTGCCGGCAACCGAGAGGCCCACACCGACCAAACAGCTCAGAAAGAACGCTTCACGCGCGACGGTTTGAATGAGGTGGCTCACCTTTTTTCAGAGGGCAGTTTTAGCCATGGGAAAAAGGTCCATCAAAACTGCAAAAGCCGAGGCTAGCGGTACGGTGCAATCGAACTTCTCTCGGAGTGCTGCTGAGCCAATGAATTCTGGAACCCTTTTCAGCTTCGAATCAACCCTTCGGCCTTTTCTTTTTCTTTCCCGGCCGATCCCGTCGCGCATGCCGCCGGGCCTCCAGTTCGGCAATCCCGGCTTGTGCAACCCGGCACAGGGCCTCGTGGGCTTGCTCCTCGCTCGCTACGCCCATCTGGATCAAAAGTGTGAGCCAACCCGCTTCGTAGTCGTGCAGGCGGCTCGTGTGGGGGCTGCGCGGAGCGTTCATAAGGTTGGCCTTCGGTGGCGTGCAGTTTTTGCATGCTTCGCGATAGTTTTGTATCCAGCCATTGAACCAGATGCCAGAGACAACCTTGGTCCGCAGTTCATTTCCCAGAGAAAATAGGACAAGTGCTTCCTAGGAGACCGCGCTCCCTTGTGGAAGGCACGGCTTTTATGCGAGGCCCCTCCGCCAGACCTCGCTCAGCAGGATGCCGCAGGCAACAGAGACATTCAGACTTTTCACAACACCCGTACCTGGAATGCGGATGAGTTGGTCAGCCAACGCTTCAATGCCTCGTGAGATCCCAACGCCTTCGCTCCCCAGAACAAGAACTATTTTACCAGCTAGCGGCGCCGTATAAACCACGTCGCCCCGGTTGCCTGACGTGGCTACGATACGGAATCCCAATTGCTTGAGACGGTGAAGATCGGCGGCTGGATCGGCAATCCCGTAGACGTTCACGTGCTCCGCGCCTCCTTCGGCCACGCGGACGGCCGCGGGCGAGAGGGGAGGCAGGTCGTCCTGGGCACCCAGCAGTGCCGTTACGCCGAAGTGGGAGGCGACACGTACAATCGAGCCGAGGTTGTGTGGGTTGTGGACGCCGTCCAAATACAGAAGCGGGCCCGTATGCTGGCCCGCTAGAAGCGATTGCATGAGGTCAGCCGAATGCCAGCGGCGGACTGCGCGGGCCAGAATGGCGATGCCTTCGTGGTGAATAGATCCAGTGATGCGTTGGAGATTGTCGTGAGCAACGACCTGAAATCCTTTTCGCTCCCGGGCGCAGAAGCCGAGGAGTCTGGCAAATTGTCGCTGGCGTTCAACGGCCAGATAGACGCGGATAATATCCTGCGGACGATGGGCATAGATTGATTCGCAGGCCCGGAGTCCGTGGTATTTCTCTTCAGCTTTTCCCTGATGCCGATCGTGCTCTCGCGGCCCAGCCTTGCCGACTGGAGCGAGGGTAGGCTTCTGCGGGTCAGTCGCATGTGGAATGCGTGGCTTTCTTGGAGATTTCATGAACGCACAAAACTCACAGACGGTTATATGGGCAACGCGGCGTTGGTCGAAGGAGTGTTGATTGGGAGTACCTGCTTGTCGGGCACAGCCAGCACCCGCACGTTCACAGCGAGTCCGAGGGCGGCGGTCGGGTCCCCAACAAATCCGCCCACGACAGGGAACGCCTGTTCGGTCGAGCGTGCCACGCCAACCCAAATCAAGTGGTCACCGGCAACCAGCGAAACATCGTGCGCCCACTGGGCGATCGAGGGGGCTGGGTCGATCGTCAAAATCGCCTTATGAAGGCGTAAATCGTGGCTGTCCTGCGGTCGAACCATGAGGCGATGCCGCGTGAGTTCCACCACCGGATGCCTATAAGTGTACTCGGTGGAATGGATAATCTGGACGTGTGGCATGGGGCGTTGCAGTGGGGTTTGTGGAGGGTAGGCTTCAGTATGCCATGAAGCCGAGAGGCTTATTGCGGAACCGTTCAAAGCATCTGCTTCACAGCAGGCAACAGCAGGAGATAGTCATGCAAGAATTTCTAGTGGATATCTGCGTAGGGCTCATAGCCGGTTGGCTGGCTGGAATGTTGATGCAAGGGGGCGGGTACGGACTCGTTGGCGATATTATTGTGGGCGTCTTTGGGGCGTTAATCGGCGGATTTCTTTTCCGCTCTCTCGGAATCAATGAGTCGTTGGGCTTGAATGCGATGGGCGGAGGCTTGCCGAGCCGTATTGGTGTAGCCACGGTGGGTGCGGTTGCATTCATTTTGGTTTTGAAGCTCATCAAACGCATCTGACGAGCTAGGCCGACCTGAAAACAAACGCTCAGCCGCCGAGGCTGCAACCGGATTTTTCTCGGCGAAGCAGCATCACCTACCGGAAGATGCCAGATTTTCAGCTCGCCGCATCCACCAGCCGGCGCCGGCAAATGTGGCGCCGCTGGAGATGAGATTGATGCCCACAAAGATCCCCAGCAGGATGCCCGCCTCAGCTGGTTTAGTCGTGAGCAGAATGCCTCCCAGTAGGCCCGTGACCATCCCGTCAAACAGTAGCCAGCCCCATGGAAAATCTTTTCGAATCGAGAAAGCGGCAGCCAGCTTTGCCGCCGACTCAAAGAGCAACACTAGTCCAAGAAAGACAACCATTGCATCGATGCCCGCTTTGGGTAGTACGAGCATGCCCGTGCCAGCCATGATTGACAGTGTGCCGCACAGCAGCGTGAGCCAGAAGCCTCGCCACGTAAGCGTGCCGGCTGTCATGGCCAATTGCGAGATGCCTGCTGCAATGAGCGTCACGCCGCAAAACACATCGATCACCGTTGACGCCGCCCACGGGGATGCCAGAGCCAGGCCGCCCAGCACCGCCAACACGCCGCCCAGCACGAGGCACCAGGTTGAAATGTGTCCGGCCATGTAAGCCACGTCCGGCTCGCTGTTGTGATTGCTGTCCAGAATCGGCATGGAAGTTGGTTCCTTGAAGGCAGAGTGAATCGTAGGGAGTGTACGCAGCCGTGGCAGCCGTCTGCAAACTGGGTTTAAGGTGGCAGTCAATGCGTTTGAATGCGGTCGCTAACGGATTCAAAGGGCGGATTGACCGGGCTGGCGAGACGGTGATAGGGTCGAGTGATGGAATCCTCCCGACAATCGGCTGCGCAGAGTGATCCGCAGACCGACATGACGATTATTTCAACCCGTACGCCCGGTGGCGCAAGAGGTGCGTCCGCGGAGATCGGGCGGGCGCTGCAGGGCAAGAGCCTTGGACCCTATCAGCTGGAGGAGTTTGTAGGTGGCGGCGGCATGGGGGCTGTGTTTCGCGCGCTCGACACCACGCTCAACCGAATTGTGGCCGTGAAGGTGCTCTCCAGCCAGCAGTCGGCTGACGAAGAGATGCTCAAACGATTCAAGAACGAAGCGCAGTCGGCAGCAAGGCTCGACCACGAAAATATCGGGCGAGTGTATGCCGTCGGCTCCGAAGACGGCTGGCACTTCATCGTGTTTGAGTTTATCGAAGGCACTAATCTGCGGGATGTTGTGACGCAGACTGGTGCATTTGATATGCCCCGCACGATCAACGTCACGATCCAGATTGCCGATGCGTTGCAGCACGCCTGTGATCGCGATGTTGTGCACCGAGACATCAAGCCATCGAACATCATCATCACCCCCGCCGGCCGCGCCCGCTTGGTGGATATGGGGCTGGCTCGGCTGCATCAGGTGGGAGGCGATGAGGAGCTCACCGTCAGCGGCATGACGCTCGGCACGTTCGACTACATCTCGCCAGAGCAGGCTCGCGATTCCCGCTCAGCCGATGTGCGTAGCGATCTCTACTCGCTGGGCTGCACCGTTTTTTACATGCTCGTTGGCAGGGCTCCGTTTGCTAATGGAACGATGGTGCAAAAACTTCTTCAGCACCAGCAAGACCCGCCGCCGGCCATCGCTCTGTTGCGACCAGATGTGCCACATGAGTTTGCGATTGTGTTGAGTCGTTTGATGGAAAAAGATCCAGCGAACCGGTATCAAAGCCCACGCGAGTTGGTGGTCGATCTGGTTGCCGTCGCCGAACAACAGGGCATCGATATCACCGCATCGCGGCCGGCCATGGCCGCTGGGATCGAGACGGTCGCGGAGGGAAAGGATTCGAGGATGCCGTGGCTCGTGCCGATCATAGGCTTGGCGGTCGTGGTGGGCACTCTGTGGTGGCTATCGGCTCGGCCTCGCTGGAATCAGTCTTCCGGGCTCGAAAGCCAACGGACAAGCGGCATCGCTCCTCGATCGCTTGACGCGAGTTCCGTTGAAGTCCAGAGCGATCGCCTGCCATGGAGGGTCGTGGATGTGCCGGCTGCGGCGGAGGAAGTCGCTACACTCGGAGCAGCACTTCAGCGGGCTGTGGATGGAGACGTGATTGAACTGGCCTATGACTCTGTTCACGACGAAGCCCCAGTGGTGATCGATGGCAAGCACATTACGCTACGGGCGGCGGAGGGCTTAAAGCCAGCCATCCGGTTTGTGCCACTCACAGGCACCCCATCCATGGCAGTCGCTGACCCTAGGTTCATTTCACCGAATACGGTTTCGCAGGAGGCTCCATTCTCCAAAAATGTTTCCGAGAGGAGCGTGGCTCAGGCGGGCCAGCGACAAGTGGCAGCCTGCGCGATCGTATCGGGGTCGCTTTCGATTCAAAATATTCGAGTTGTTCTTGGTATTCCACCCGGCCAGCAGGATGACGGCCCCGTCCTTTTTTCGTTGAGCGGCGCGGCGTCACTGGCCTGCGAGAATGTGTCTTTGGAATTGCCCAGCGATGAGGAAGGTTCCGCTGGAAGCGACAGACGCTCAGCATTTGCACCCGCCACCTGCGTGCAGGTGATTGCCGACGGCAGTCGGGACATTCTGACCCCAGCGATTGAACCAGGAACTGTTGGGTCAGGAACAGATCGATCAGGAGCGGTGCGACCAAGAACGGTTACGCGAGGAGCGGCTCGGACAGAAATGGGCCGGTGTGAAGTGCGAATGACTCAATCGAGCATGGTGGGCGACGGCATTTTCCTGGATGCCTCTGACGGCGGGCAGGTGGATGTGATCTGGTCAGGTGGTACATGCATTACTACGCGGCGGTTTTTGCTGGCAGAGGGGCGACCGCGGACTGCCAGCGGAGGCACTCAGATACGTCTGACCCTGAGTCATGCGATCTTCGCCAGCCGAGCCGGCTTTGCGTGCCTGTTGGATTCGCCAGCATTGCCGTTGGTATCACAGTTGCAAGTTCATGCAGACACGTGTCGATTTGTGACCCCGGAGGGAAGCCCGTTGCTTGAACAATCTGGCATCGAGGAGCCAGATGTTTACCGAACTGCTATCGAGTGGGTTGACGTGAGCAGCCGCTACGAAGGCAGCCGTGTATTCCGTCAGATTGACGGTTCGGCCGAACGGGTCGAATTGGATTTCGCGGCTTCCCCCCAGCCCCTTGTGCACACATCTCGAATCGTGCCCCCCATCAAGGGTTGGTGAGGGAATCGGGAGTCCAACGGCATGGCAAAAATCCTGCAACCGAACGATTTCTTGACAGGACAGGCATCCAAAAGGTCTAGTAGGGATTGGAGCATTTCAACAGCTCTGCACGGGATTGAGCAATGCGAGCGTGGTTTCAGCAGAGCGTTTGGAAGATGGCTCTGAAAGTCTTGTGCGGAATAACCCTGGAGTTCATCGATGTTTCGACTTCGCAGTTTCGCGTGTGTGGCGGGAGTGATCGTGGCAGTTGTGGTCGGTGGCTCATCCCGGCCGGCCTTTGCAATCAAGCAATTTTTTGACGAGTTTAAGGCGATGTATGTGAAGCCAGACAGTAGCGATGGCAACGAAAAAGCGCTGGCCGCCGAAGTCGAAACGGCCAAGTGCAATGTGTGCCACGTGGGCAAAAACAAAAAGGAACGCAACTCCTACGGCCATGCTCTAGCAGAACTGCTGGACAAAAAGGAAGACGCTAAAAACATCGCCAAAATCAAGGAGTCCTTGGAGAAGGTTGCCTCGCTTCCAAGTGATCCCAAGAAAGCCGACTCGGCTACGTTTGGCGATCGAATCAAGGAAGGTAAGCTGCCTGCGGTTGCAGCGGAGTAGCCTTTAGTTTTCCACAACTTCCAAGACAATCTCATCAAGTGATGGGCAGTCGGCGATGACGGAGGCCACGTGCCCCGGCGCGAAGATTCTCACTCGCTTGACGAGATTGTCGAACTGTTCGTGGGCGAGGCTCCGCACCACAGGCGAAAGCTCCGCCAGCGATCTCCAAGCCAGCGGAGTTGCGGCGGAATTGCGGCCGGGCCGCTGGCAGACTTGCAAGTTGAATTCCATCTCGCGTTCAGCTGGTGGGGCATCGATCAAGAGCGTTTCAGCGGCCACTCTGGTGCCCAGTTGCTTTGAGAGTCGCTCGGCGAGACGTTGTGACACGGCCATCGTGTCGGCATAAGACCGCCCAGCCAAGGCCCGGTGGATGTTGGGATGATGCAGGGCATCGAACGTGGCGGCCCGCTTGAAGAGCTGGCGTTTGGGGCCAAAGAGGCCATCCACGTGCGTTGCGGCGGCAGTCCCGGCAGCGACGGCCGTAAGCCACTCGATGCATTGACGATCATCCTGCCGTGTGAGGAGTGTGGGCTCGATGCGGTCTTGAACGATCCACACGGCCCGTTGGAGCATGGCAGTCGCCGATCGCACGGCGTGATGCCAGTACACCTCGCTAAACATCACGTACCGGGCCACCACGAGCAGTTCGGCGGCCGTGCGTCCTTTGTCGGTAATGGCAAGCGATCTGCCCGATCCGTCGAGACAGAGGCTGGAGAGGAGTCTGGCCTGATCGAAGTGCCTTCCGTAGGGCACGCCTGCATGCAGGCTATCTCGGGACAGATAGTCCATCTTGTCGACATCGATTGGGCCGGAGAGTAGAGAGTGGAGCATGCGACCGGCAGGGTCGGTGGCTGTGCCTGTGATCAGGCTGGCAACACGAGACGGATCGAGACCCCACTGCTGCTTCAGAATCGCGGCTGGACCGCCGTGAGCCAGCAGATCCAGCACGAGAGATTCGTGCTTTGGGATGTGGGGCAACCGCATGTCTTCAATGGGATGGCAGAAAGCCCAGTGGCCGATATCGTGAACCAGCGCCGCCACCACCAGAGCCGACGCATCGGCCTCGCTGATGGCTGCAGAAAAGCGGTCGTCGTGCCGCAATCGCCCTAGGAATTCGAGTGACAGCCGATAGACGCCCAACGAATGTTCAAGCCGCGTGTGGACCGCGCCGGGATAGACAAGCGCAACCAGCCCGAGTTGGCTGATTCGACCCAAGCGATGCATTTCGGCAGTATCGATCAGCGCTCTTACGCGGGGCGTGAGAGGCACGGTCACGTCTGGCGGAATGCGCAACCCTTCAGCACCGGCCTCAAGGGCAACCAGTTCGGGAAGCGAGTCGAACGGCATGGGCAGCCTCCAGCAGACGGGTACGTTGTGGGTTAGACGGGTGGAAAGCCAGCCAGCCAGCGGAGCAGGGCCGTGACGATGACATAGAGCGAGTAATGCGCCACGCCGGCACTCCAGTCGAGGTCGAGTGTGGCCAGCGCGGCGAGTGCCCCGGCGCCAAAGAAGAGCGGCGCAATATAGACCCACTGCCACATCTCTGCAGTCATGTCTGGCGGCAGTAAACTTTTCACACCCCACAGGATCGCATAGACCGCAGCACAGATCGTAAGTCTTACCAGCAGACTGCGGCCTCTGTAGGGCTCGAGTTCCTTCTCCCGCATCAGTTCATACCCCAGTCGCACGCAGGGCAGGGAGAGCCCAACCGCACCAGTTGCTAGGAGCCAGATGGGCAAGTGGCCTGGGCCCCATGCCAGGCGAGAGAGGCCTGTTGCGAGAACAGTTGCCAAGGCACCGGCCACGCTGGCGATCACCACGGACTGAGAGATTGGTTTCTCGACCCGGCGGATGGGGGCCGTTGGCATCCGGCCCGTGCCGGTGGACGAAGTGACCGGGGCGTCCGGTTCGTGGATCGTAACCTTTTTAACAGGGGTCGCCGGGATCGTGATCGGCTGCTTGCACTTGGGGCAGGGGCCCGTTCGCCCCGCGTACTGGTCGCTGACAGAAAAGCGGGCCTTGCAACTACTACAGACAACTTGAATAGGCATTGGTGCCACCCGAAAAATCATCACAAACGGAACGAGTCGGCCCCACCAAAAGGCCGATTGAAGGGGGTTGGATCGACCACCCTGCAGGCTGTGCGGAGATGGGCAGTGTCAGAGGTCAGACGCCAGCCGTCAAGGTGGTCGTCTACAAGCTAGACTTGAACTGAATCTGGTCATGATCGTAGATCTGGGACGATGGTCGGGGTCGCTGGCGGCCCCACATAAGGTTTAGCGTTGAGTCGAGAAACAGATGGCTGACCAAAAAAAGAAACTTGTGTCGCCCCAAGAGCCCGCTGGCTCCGTGCCGGTTCCCATAGCCACAGGAGGGTCTCCCTCTGCGTCAGCAAGCGATAAGATTGGTTTTTATTGCCCGAACGGCCATCGTGTTTCAGCACCTGCAAAATTGGCCGGCAAAGATGGGAAGTGTTCGAAATGCAACGAAAGCTTTGTGGTTCCAAGGGTCAGCGAGCCAATGCGGCCCAGTGGAGATTCAAAGTCTCTCCAGCAGTCAGCCCAGCCGCCAGCCCTGCAGTCAGCTGAGTTCAAATTTTTAAAAGAAGACCTCACGCAGGGGGCCGTGGATCCAGAGGTCTTTCCGAATGATTTTCTGACACAGACAGAACCTCCCTCGGCAAAATCGGTCGAAGAAAGCAGTGCGCACGTTACAACGCTTGCATCGACCCAGCCAGAAGCTTTTGTTGAGGTGATCAGTAATCCCACAGCGCTTCTCCTAGCTCGCCTGTGGGATGAGCGGGAGCACGGAGGCGTCGTAGAAATTCATTTAACCGGTGGCAGCGTGATTGCGCCGGAGGGTTTCGACGAACAGTGGTCGCGAGGCACGCACGGGCTGTTTGCGAATCGGACAGCTGACGATAAGGTAACGCTGACAGCGGTGGCGTGGGACTCCGTTCAAAAGATCATCGTGCGGCAAGTAGAAGGCTTGCCCGATGGCATGTTCCCAGGCATGGATCCCCAGGACGAACCGCCCGTGGAAAAAGCCACCACCGATTAAGGCCACTGGCCAGCCCAGCGGCCCTGGTCGCGCATTCGGTCGTCGCGGCAAACCAGAGCGGGCGATACACGGAAACCGAACGCGATCTAGTCGTCCTCGTTGATATCCCCTTCGGTGATCATCACAAAACCCTTGCTGGCGAGCGTCTCGAGACCCATGTCGGTGTTGTCCACCATCAGGGCCACGGCCGGCCGACCGCGGGGACGCACGAGGATTGGATAGGCTTGAATAATATTGACCTCTGCCTGCAGCAGCGCGGTACATATCCGCAGCAACGGCTGCTGGGTATCGGGCAACTCCACACCGATCAGATCGCTTTCGATGACGGTCAGGCCGGCACGTTCCAGAATCTCCCGCCCCTGCTCGGGATGGCTCAGGAGAAATCGTATAAAGGCGCACTCCCCGGAGTCGTTGATTGATAGCGCGACGATTCGCACTGGCGATCCATCGAATCGACGCACCACTTCGAGCAACTGGCCGACTCTGTTTTCGAGAAAGACAGTAAATTGCCGAAGGGTGGGCCAGTTCCTCCCACGCGCCGTGGCAAAACCGATTTCAGCGCCCTGGCCCCCGTTGCCTGTGCTCACGTCAGAAAGCTCCGTTAGGGAATTGCAAAATCACACAGGTTGGGCGTGGCCGATGGCTTCGCGGTACACGCCCTAGAACACGCAGGACTCCCGCAATCGTACTCTCCAGAATAGAGTCTCTGGCTGGGCATTGGTCAACGGAACCCCGGGCTGAGGCCCTCCGCCCACCACATATAGCGAGAATCCCAAACCATCATGACGCTTCCATTTCACGAGACTCAGATCCGGGTGCGGTATCAGGAAACAGACGGTCAGCGGCGGGTTCACCACGCCAATTATCTGACGTACTTTGAGGTCGGACGCACAGAGATGCTCAGGGCCCGGGGGGCGACCTACCGCGAGTTTGAAGACGCAGGGCTTTTTCTGGTGGTGTCGGACGCCTCCTGCAAATACCGTGCGCCAGCAGAGTACGACGATTTACTTCTGCTGCGCACGCGAGTTGAGAAGGTGGGGCCAGCAAGCATTGAGCATGCCTACGAGGTGATCCGCGGCACGATGATCATTGCCACGGGATCAACAACCGTCGTTTGCGTCGACCAAAGTGGAAAGGTGCAGCGGTTGCCCGAGTGGCTTCTGAGTTAACTTTTTCAACCGGATGGGCAACTCAATGGTGGTCCAACAGACCGTCACTCCACCAGTGGTACAAATACAAACCGCTGTTCTCCACACTGAAACTGCGAGGTTGCCGTCATCTTCACGGGGGCCTCGATTTTCATCCACAGGCCGTTGAGTCCACGATTCACGATTTTCCAACCGCGATCTGTATGTCGCAGCTCCGCGTGCACTGGGCTCACGAACGGATCGTCGATCATCACATGGCAGCCGCCACCAATCCGTCCTAGCGTGATGGCAGTCGTGGCCAGGCATTGATAGCGGTAGCCCTCACCGTGAGCCAGCACCTCCACCAGCCACACGGCTTCTGGATCGGTGCTGTCAAAACGCAGACGCGTGCTACCGATCTGAAATTGCAAACCGTTTTTGAGCCGGGCCGCTGTGACTCTCACACATGTACCTCTCGCACTGCCTAGATCGGCGAGCTGCCAACCGCCAGCGGAGAGGCGATCAATCTTGGCATGGCGGGTTGACATTGAAATATCGTGCGGAACAACAAGATCGCCTTCGCTGCGGCCGATCACGAATGTGTCGCCACGTATGCGGACGGTTTCCCCATCTTCGTGGCCATCGTCCACGATTTGCAGAAGTGCCATCGGCCGACGGAGCGTGGGGCGAAATGCTTGAGTATCGGGATGTGCTGCTGCGTTGGCCGCTGTGCTCTTGGTTACGGTGTCCCGTGCAGCGAGATGCTCCGTTGGTGGCTCGCCGTTGCCGGACTGTCGTAGCAGTTGCGCCCAGTCGTCAAACGACTCAAACGACGTGCCTTCAGAATGCTGATCTTGATCAGTGATATGGTCTGGTGTGTTCATGAGAGAGTGGTTCCGGAGAAATGCTGTGGGCAATTGCGGCGTGCACCAAGACGTTCGCCGACGAACAGACCACGCATTGAAAGCCCCGTCAATGTACGGGCCATTGCGTGGAGATCCCGAAGTCGCCTTGACCTGCCCCACGGAAGGATAGTTGCGTGGTCACAGTTTTACCGAACAAGACCGAAAGTATGTACAAACGAATAGTGGGCAAAGAGGGACTCGAACTTCAACTATATCACTCGGGAAAAACGACATTCCCCACACAAGACGACGCAGAATCCGACGCAGATTCTACCGGCCTCGATGCACTGGTCAAGAGTTGGGGCCTGCTCACTGCTGACGATCGCAGGCGAATCATTGCCATCCTCAACGGACGGCTGGCATAGGGTGCCAATTCACGTTTTCAAACCCTCCAAGGGTGGCACCGGAACCATAACCCTCAATGTCACGGGATCGGTGAGGTTATGGTGCCGGCTGCGAGCCATTCGCTAGGACGTTTTGTCAGTTCCCCCCCCGGCGGGGTATGATTCCGGCTAGATCGACCACCGTCTATCAGGAGGATTCCAATGCGTGCTGCTGTTGTGAACTCGATTGGCATGGAGTTGATTGAGATTCCAGCGGGGAAGTTTACGATGGGCAGCCCGGCGGGTGAGAAG
>Ga0114978_10000155_pt1 | contig 56731 bp, 50 predicted proteins | sample S_140212_EF_Meta_FD_87027 | JGI IMG/M metagenome (GOLD analysis project Ga0114978, IMG submission 87027) | Freshwater microbial communities from Lake Simoncouche, Canada to study carbon cycling - S_140212_EF_MetaG | ecosystem: Environmental > Aquatic > Freshwater > Lake | place: Lake...
CGTGTACACGCAAACCCAGGGCCACGCCAGCAATGGCAAATTTGTCTGCCCTTATCACGCCTGGACTTACGACACCCAGGGGGCCCTAAGCAGCGCGCGTTCGATGCCAGAGGACTTTGACCGCAACAAATTCCCGCTCAAGCAGGCGCATTTGCAGGTCGAAGAAGGCATGGTGTTCATCAGCCTGGCCGAGCAGCCTCTGGGACTGGACCATGTGCGCGAGGCGTTTTCGGTCTCCGCCAAGGTCTACGGCTGGGGCCGGGCCAAGGTGATTGCGCGCAAAACCTACCAGATACAAGCCAACTGGAAGCTGGTGGAAGAAAACTACCAAGAGTGCTACCACTGCGGCCCATCGCATCAGGAATATGCAAAACGCCATACCTATTCCCGCAGCCAAGCCCTGCGCGACGGGCCAGACGACGCCATGCGCCAGCGCGACGCTTTGCTGGGCCTGAACTTGCAGGACTGCGATTTCTACTTCAGCAATGCCCGCCCTGGCCAGGAAAGCGCCGACAGCATCCGCTCGGCCCTGGTCGCGCCCATGGTCAGCGGCAGCCGTGACGGCTTGCCGGTGGCGCCTTTGATGGGTGACTTCAAAGGCCGGGGCTATGACGGCGGCTCGTCCTTTATTGATGTCGGCCCCACCTCTAATTTTGTGGCCTACCCCGACTACGCGCTCTTGTACCGCACGATCCCGCAAACCGTGGACAAAACCGCCTTCGATCTGATCTGGCTGGTGGACCAAGACGCGGTGGAAGGCGTGGACTACCAGACGGACGCAGTGACCTGGCTATGGGACCACACCAGCCAGGAAGACAAGCACATCATTGAGCTCAACCAACGCGGCGTGAACTCGGCCTTTTTTGAGCCCGGCCCCTACGCACCGATGGAAATGTATGCCCGCTGCTACTCCGAGTGGTACCTGGCAGCGCTGCGCGACGCGGTGCAAAACACTCCTGCAGCAAGCTAGCAGGCAGCTAAGTGCAAAAATGTCCTGATTTAGCACCTATCCATGGCCGCATCCCCATCCCCCAGCAAAAGCGCCATTGCCGCGACCACAAGCCGTGTACGCGAACAACCCGAGGTGCGCCGGCGCCTGTTGATTGCGGCCACCACCCGCTCCATTGCGCAGCACGGCTACAGTGGCACCACGATTGAGCGCATCTGCGCCGAGGGCGGCGTCTCGCGCGGGCTGATCAACCACCACTTTGGCTCCAAAGAAGGACTCATTTTGGCGGCCTACCAGCAGCTTTGTGATAGCTGGACCGCCTACACCCTGGACGGTATCAAAGACACCCAGGATCCGGCGCAGGCGCTTCGCACCTGCATTGCCAAGAACTTTGACACCAAGATCTTCAACACCGACAACCTGCGCATCTGGCTGGGGTTTTGGAGCGTGATCCCCAAATACCCCAAGCTCAACAAGCTCGACCGCGCGCTCTACCAGGTTGATCTGCAAATTTACCAAGACGTGTTTGAGCGCCTGGCGCGCCAGCGCAAGGCCCCAGCCGACACACTGCAACAAGCCATTGGCCTGATGGCGCTGATCACCGGGCTGTGGCTGCACGCAGCCCTGGACCCCAAGTTTTTACGCACCAGCCAGGCGCACGCGGTGTGCCTGGCATCGGTGCAACATTTGCTTGAACCGCTTCCCTGAATTTGCACCATCCAAGGCACCCCATGTCCCACACCCCTGCGCTGCATCACCCTGGCCCCACCCTACCAGCCTGGACTTACCGCAATGCAGAACTGGTGGATCTGGAGTTTGAAGCGCTGTTTCGCACCTCGTGGCAGTTTGTCTGCCATGTCAATGAAGTTAAGAGCCCGCGCGACTTTGTCACCTTTGACCTGCTGCGTGACCCGGTGCTGGTGCTGCGCTCGGACGACGGTGTGTTGCGCGCTTTTATCAACGCCTGCCGCCACCGGGGTGCCAAAATACTCGACGGCACAGGCCAGTGCAAAGCGCGGCTGACCTGCCCCTACCACGGCTGGAGTTACAACACCAATGGCCTCCTGGCTGGCCGACCGTCAGAAGCCACCTTTGCCGACCCCGACAAATCCGCGCTGGGGCTGCGCGCGCTGGAGCTTGAAGTGATTTGCGGCCTGGTGTTTGTGCGCATCGTCCCGGGTGGTGAAAGCCTGCACAACCTGTGGGCCGACTATTTGCCGCTGATCGAACCCTACCGCCTGGAAGAAATGGTGCCGCTGACAGAACCCTGGGTGGACCATTGGAACTGCAACTGGAAAGTGGGCGTGGACAACAACCTGGAAAACTACCACGTGCCCGTCGGCCACCCGGGCTACCACCGCATGCTTGACAGTGACATCACCGGCTTCATCAACCGCCATGGCGTGGCTGGCAGCAAGAGCGTGCTGCGCGACACGCCCTCGTCCAACTGGGCCGAGCGCATGTACCAGAAGATGGCGCCCGGCCTGAACAGCCATCTGCCCGAAGCACTGCGCACGAGCTGGCTGTTTTTCACCATGCCGCCCAATATAGGCCTGGACATCTATGGCGACAGCATGGACATCTTTCAGTTTTTGCCACAAACCGCCACCACCTGCAGCGTGCGTTACCCGATTTATGTGCGCCCGGACGCACGGCGCGAAATGAAGGTGCTGCGCTACCTCAACGAGCGCATCAACCGCCAGGTGGGCGCTGAGGACAAAACCCTGTGCGAGCGCGTGCAGCGGGGCCTGGAGTCGCATGGCTTTGAGTTTGGCCCGCTATCGTCCTACGAACACTGCATCAATGACTTCCACGACCGCGTGCGCGCCGCATGTCCTGTCACTCAGCTTGCACAGGCACCCGAGTCTGGTAGCTTGCGCGCGCGCAACGCCGAATTGCTGCGCGCAGCCCCCTGATGGTCTAAGGCGCTTTAAGCGCTGCGCCCTGGGCCAGATCCTGGGCCAGGTCCTGCGCTGCCTCTGCCACCAGCCAGTCCTTCAAAGCCATCACATCGCTGCGCGCGCGTCCGGCGCGGGACGCGACAATGTACATGGGCTGGTCGGTGCTTACGCTCTGGGGTACGGGGCGCACCAGTCGGCCCTGGGCTATCAGTGGCTCCACGATGTGGCGCCAGCCCAGCGCCAAACCTTGACCCTCCAGCGCGGCTTGCAACACGATGGAATAGTCGTTAAACGTCAGCGCCTTGCCCGCGCGCGCAGCGCTCACGCCAAAGCGGGCCAACCACAGCGCCCAGTCCACACGCGGGCGGTAGCGCTCTTCCAGGTGCAACAAAGTGCTGTTGGCCAGGTCTTGGGGCGATTGCAACTGCGGGTTGGCGGCCAAAAAGGCCGGGCTGCAAACGGCAAACACCTCCTCGTTCACAAAACGCCAGCGCGCGTGTTGGGCAAAGTCGCCGCTGCCCAGGGTGATAGCCAGGTCAATGCGTTCGCGCTCCAGATCGAGGTCGATGTCGGTGGTGATGCAGCGCAGCTCAATATTGGGGTGCTGCTGCTTAAAGCGCGCAATGCGCGGCATCAGCCACCAGGTGGCCGTAGCCGTGGACACCGCCAGCGTCACCTGGTGGCCCGGCGTCATGCTGCGCACCTCCCGCAGTGCCTGGTCCATCAGCGTCAGGCCCAGACTCACCTGCTCCAGCAAATAGCGCCCGGCCTCGGTCAGCTCGACGCCCTTGTGGCGCCTGTCAAACAGCACCACGCCCAGTTCGTCTTCCAGCACCCGAATGGCGTGGCTCACCGCTGGTTGGCCCACGGCTAGCTCCAGCGCCGCCTTGGTAAAGCTGCCGGTGCGCGCTGCGGCCTCAAAGGTAATCAAGTTGCCCATGGCGGGCTGGTCAAAGCGCTTTAGCATGAATTTAATTGATGGCTTGGATAAACAGACCGGCAGACGGACAGGCAATTCAACCCTATCAGCATGATTATTGCACCCAGGTTTTGGGCATCACAAACCCCGCGGTAGTGGCTGCCTGAGCGCTTGTTTCGAGTCTTTTGCCGCAGATGTGCTGACTTTCCCATTCTTGAGCGGTGACAAGCGAAGCCCCGCCTGCAGCGTTGGCACAACCGCCCTTGCCAGCCCTCACCCGTTGACGCGCTGATCGGCCTTGTAATCCGGTGACGCTTGCGCTGCCAGATGCATCGAAAACGGCGTAAACGCGCAACACATCAACAGTCGCTTCAACCCAGCGAAGCCTAGCTTGGCGCTACGGTGCCATCCCTGAGCCTGTCAGGTGCCAGGCTGCCATTCCCGTCGATATTCGAATTTGGTGAATTCCTTTCTACGAACTTTTTAAAAATTAAAATCATTATAATTTCAGCATATTTTTTTAAAACAATTTGATATATGTGCAAGCACAAATACCTTGTTTTGGCTGGGCTCCTCTGCCTGGTCGCCAGTACTTTAGCCAAGGCGCAGGACAGCTTTCTGGACTTGGATCTCAACGATGTGCTCGCGCTTGAAATTACCTCAGTGTCTAAAAAGCCCCAAACCGTGTCAAAAGCGGCCGCTGCGGTTTTTGTCATCACCGGCGACGACATCCGGCGCATGGGCGTGCAGACCATCCCCGACGCCTTGCGCATGGCGCCCGGTATTGACGTGGCTCAGATCAGCGCCAGTGCCTGGGCCGTCACGGCGCGCGGGTTCAATGGCCGTTTTTCCAACAAACTGCTGGTCCTGATCGATGGCCGGACTGTTTTCTCCCCTGCTTTTTCCGGCGTCTTTTGGGATGTGCAGGACACGGTGCTGGCGGACGTCGAGCGTATCGAAGTGATCCGCGGTCCGGGCGCTGCCACATGGGGTGCCAACGCGGTCAACGGCGTCGTCAACATCATCACCAAATCTGCCGCCGCCACCCAGGGTGGCCTGCTTGAAGTCAGCTCCGGCACGGCCGAGCGCGGCACGCTGTCTATGCGCTACGGTAGCAAGCTCGAGGACTTAGGCTACTGGCGGCTGTACGCCAAAGGGTTTGACCGCGAAGGTCTTGGCTTGCAGGCCACCGGCCAGCCCGGATTTGACGGCTGGCGCCAGCAGCGCCTGGGCGCACGCGCGGACCTCAACCCCAGCGCGGCCGACGCCGTGACAGTTCAGGCCGAGGTTTACCAGGGGCTTCATGGCGAGTCTGCCGTGCTCAGCCAACCCGGCAGCGCCACGTTTTTCAGCACCAGCGCCATCACCCAGGCGGTGTCTGGCGGCCACCTGTTGTTGCGCTGGCAGCGCGAGTTGCAAGGCAGCAACTCCCTGACGGTGCAAAGCTACCTGGACCAGACGGTGCGCGACTGGCCTTCACAGGTGTGGCAGCGCATCGACACCTTTGATACCGACTTGCAATACCGCCACCGCGCCTTCTCCGGTCATGATCTGGTGTTGGGTGTGTCTTACCGCAGGACCGAGGACACGGCAGGGCCCTCCACCACCGGCATTGCCGCAGACACCCTGGCAATGATTGAGCTGTACCCACCCAAGCTGACCATCCCAACCTGGAGCCTTTTGGCCCAGGACGACATCACCCTGCGCGCCAAAGAGCTGATCCTGACCCTGGGCGCCAGGCTCGAGCAAGCCGGCGACGAGCCAAGCACCGTCGCACCCAGCGCGCGGCTGCTGTGGATGCCCTCCGAGGACCAAAGCTTTTGGGGCATGGCCGGCAGTGCCAATCGCTCGCTGAGCCGCACCTACAGCGGCGGTCTGGCGCGCATCGTGTTGCCAGCTGGCTACCGCGTCAACGGCAGAACCTTGGCCTTTCCGGCCTTTCTTGAAGTGAGCGGCGAACAAGATCCCAAAATGCATTCTGCCTACGAGCTGGGCTGGAAGCAGCGCTGGGCACCCGGGCTGACGACCGATTTGAGCGCCTACGTCAACCGCTACAGCCGAAGCGGCTCAGGCACAACGCGGCTGGGGCTGTGCCGGACCAACCAAGGGACGGTTGCAGCGAGTTGCTTTTATCCAAACAACGAAATGTCCAGGTCCAACTCCGTGACGGCGCACAGCCGCGGCCTTGAACTCGCCGCTGACTGGCAGGTTTCACGCCAGCACCGACTGCAAGCGAGCGTGACACGCTTTGCCATAGAAACTCTGTCCTCCACCGTTGAATTAGGCGACTTTGGCACCAGTCCCACCGATTCCAGCTCCCTGCGTTGGTCCTATACCCCCAACGACAGCACGGAACTGGATATCGCCTTGCGCCAGGTCGGCCAGCTGAACAATATTATTTTTGGCCAAAGCGTGCCCGGCTACCAGCAAATGGACTTACGCTGGGCATGGCGCGCCTCGCCAACAACCCAGTGGGAACTGGTAGGCCGTAATTTACTTGGCGGCAAGCATCTTGAATTTGTTTCAGAGACGGGCGGCACTGCGTCGTCCCTGGTCGGTGCGTCCCTGAACCTTGGCCTGCGGCTGCAATTTTGAAACCCTTTTCGTCATTGCTAAAGCCAAATCTGTCACGTTGGCCTGAGCGTCATCGTTGCGCGCGCGCAGCGCTGGCCGTTTGCCTGGCGCTGAGCTTGGGTGCACAGGCACAGGCCGACCTGGCACGTGAAGCGCGCATCAAGGCCGTGCTCGTGATCCGGCTGGTCAAGTTTGTGGAATGGCCAGGTGAAACGCGCGCTGAACCGCTGAACATTTGCACCTGGGGCGAGTCCAGCACCACCGCCGGCTTGCAGAGCTTGCAAGGTCAGAGCGTGCGCGAGCGCGAGATTCGGGTACGAAAACTCGCAAGCACCGCCGCTGGGCCAGACACCCGCGGCTGCCAAGTGCTGCTCGTGGCCGAGGGCGCGGGCGACCTGAGTCCAGGCGCGCTCAACGGCACGGGCAATCCGGCGCTGCTAACGATCAGTGAAATGCCGGACTTTAGAAGGCACGGCGGCATCATCAGCCTGATCACCCAGGACAACCGCGTGGCCTTCGACATTCATTTAGGTAATGCCCGCGAATCGGGTTTGCAGATAGGCGCACCGCTGCTGCAACTGGCCCGCGTGGTCAACTGAAAAGGCATCCAACATGACGCCGACTAAGCTCATCAAAGACAAGCTGGACCAGCTGGTGTCACGCACCATCAAAATGGCGCTGGGGGTGGCCGCAGGGATCTTGCTGCTCTACCAGGGCTGGGCATTTCACGCCAATATGCGCGAGCGTCTGGCCGTGGTGGCCCAGATGACGGGCAGGAATCTGACGGCAGCGCTCGAGTTCGAAGATCGCAGGCAAGCCAATATGCTGCTGCAGTCCGTCAAGGCCGACAAGGACATCGTGGCAGTCAGCGTCTTTGACCGTGACCGCCAGTTTTTTGCCGAGGCCAACACACAAAGCGATGACGGCGCAGCAACTTTCTTCCCGCACTGGCAGCGCCTAAGCACTATAGAGCACATGGCGCCCATTCAGTTGCATGACGAGGTGGTTGGCTACATCCATGTACGCGCCAGCCCCAACCGTTTGTTTGAACAATGGCTGGCCAGCTTACTCCTCATCCTGGGCGCTTCGCTGATGTCGGGCTGGCTGGCGATGCGCGGGGCGGGACGCTTGCAGCGCCGTATCGTCGAGCCCATTGTCGCGCTGGCCAGTTCTATGCGCCAGGTAAGCAGCGACGGCAACTTTGAAGCGAAGGTTCAAAGCGATTCGCAAGACGAAATCGGGCAACTCACCCGCGGCTTTAACGACATGCTGGCGCACCTGCAAGAGCGCGACCGGATGCTGGCCGATCGCAACCAAGCGCTGGAGCTGGCCGTACAACAGGCCACCAGTGCGCGCGAGTCCGCAGAGCAAGCCCTGCGCGTCAAATCCATGTTTCTGGCCAACATGAGCCATGAAATCCGCACGCCCATGAACGGCATTCTGGGCCTGAGCGAAATTCTGCTCCACAGCCACTTGCCAGAGCGTGAAGCACAACACGTGCGCACATTACTGCAGTCAGGCCGCGCACTGCTGAAGATCATCAATGAGATTCTGGATTTCTCCAAGATCGAAGCAGACAAGCTGCTCCTGAGCCCGACCAACTTCAACCTGAATGATTTCCTGCAGGAATTGATTCAGCTGTTCGGCCACCAGGCTCGCCAGCAAGGGCTTGCCCTGGTATTGCAAATTGACGAAGACACACCGGCCTGGGTCTGCGCGGATGCTGGCCGACTGAGGCAGATTCTGACCAACCTGCTGGGCAATGCACTGAAATTTACGCCCGCAGGCCGCGTAGTGCTGCGCGTCAGCAGCAGCCCGCTGGCGAACGCTGGCGTCAGCTTGGTGTTTGAAGTGGCAGACACCGGTATCGGTATCTCTGCAGAGCAGCACTCGCAGATTTTTGAAGTATTCAACCAGGGCGACACCAGCGCCGCCCGACGCCATGGCGGCACCGGCCTGGGTCTGTCGATTGCCATGGGGCTGGCACGCCTCATGGACGGAAACATCAGTGTGCAAAGCCAGCCAGCTCTTGGCAGTACTTTTGTACTGACAATCCGTGCAGAAACCTGCACCGAACCGGCCACGCTTGCGGCACTCCCGGCACTCCCAAGCGCCCTGCCCAGGCTGGCGTTTCCCGACTATCGCGTGCTGGTGGTAGACGACAACCGGGTCAACCAGCTGGTCGTGCGGGCCGCCCTGGAACGAGTGGGTTGCCGCGTGGACCTGGCCGATGGAGGCGTGCAGGGCGTGCAGGCTGTCACTCAGCACGCCTACGACCTGGTGCTGATGGACTGCCAGATGCCCGATGTCGATGGCTACGAAGCCACACGGCAAATTCGCCAATGGGAACAGACGCAAAAATTTACCCGCCGGATGCCGATTGCCGCCTTCACGGCGCACGCCATGGCCGGTGACCGCGAAAAATGCGAAGCTGCCGGCATGGACGATTACCTGAGCAAACCGATTTCAATCAGCGCGCTGGAACAAGTGCTGCTGCGCTGGTTGCCGTCAGCCAACGCAGCAGTTCGCTCCAAATAAGGTCGGAAAAGGCTAGCCCAGGGCCCTTGGCATTGCCTCAAGGCGACGCTTGCCAAGGGTTGATAACGTTCACCCCAGCAGCTTCAAAAGGACGGGTTCGCGGATGGCGACGGCGAAGCCGTTGGCGAGGGCAACGGCTGCAATGAAGGCATTGGCCGTTTCCACCGCCAAGCCGGCAGCGCGGGACTTGGCTAGCAGCTCGGCATAGGCTTTGGTACAAGCCATATCGAACGACAGCACCCGATTGGCGAACATGTGCAACAGGCGTTTTTCCAAGTTTTCATGCAGGCTGTCCTGGCGCTTTCCGGCAGACAAGAGCGCGATACCGGCACGCAGCTCGGCTACCGTGATCGCGGACAGTACAGCGTTTCCAGCGTTTGCGCGTCGAGCCACGTAAGGACGCGGGCATGGGGTTCCCGGCGCTGTGGCTCCAAAAGTACGTTCGTATCGAGCCGGATCATTCGAAACTCACCGCACGAGCCGCAGACTTGATGCGCGCGCTCTCAAAAACGGCTTGTTCTTCATCGCTCAGGCCGCCAGCCTCGCGGGTAATGGCAGCCAGGAACGAGCCAAGTTTCATGCGCCCCTGCGGCTTAGCTGCCCGCTCCAGGATGTCGCGGATTTCCGCCTCGGTGCTGCGGCCATGGTGGGCGGCTTGGATTCGGATGGCCCGATGCACCTCATCGGGCAGGTTTCTTACATTCACGTTTGCCATTTGATGTATCTCCGTGGATAAGCATCAATGCATTCATCTTATAAACATGACACCAAGGCACAAACATTTTCCAACGCTTATAGTGCCGCTTGCGCCGCCAGATTCCAGGCTGGCTCGACTTGGACACCAAGCAGGCAAGTGGCGTGGCTCACCGCTGGTTGGCCCACCGCCAATTCTTGCGTGGCCTTGGTAAAGCTGCCGGTGTGCGCGGCCGCCTCGAAGGTAATCAGCTTGCCCATGGCGGGCTGGTCAAAGCGCCTTTGCATGTATTGAATTGATGACTTGGATGAAAACGCGGGCAGGTCACAAACAGCCATATAGAACCTATCATCGACTGGGCTAGCCCAAAACCCGGAGAAATATGGCATGAGTGAATCTGATACCCAAGGCACTGCACTGGCCGCCACCGAGCCCAAACGCAACCGGCGCACTGGCGGACGCGAGCGACGCGACCCCAACGCCAAAATCACCGGCCCGGCGTATATCAAGCGCGTCATTCCCACCTACGACATCATGGGCGAGGAAAGCCTGCTCAAGATCGAAGCCACCGCCGACCGCATCTTGGCCGAAGTGGGCCTGGACATCCGCGACGACGACGAAGTGCTGGCGATGTTCAAAAAATCCGGCGCCAAGGTGGACGGCTTGCGGGTGAAGTTTGAGCCCGGCCATTTGCGCGAAGTGCTCAAAACCGCGCCCAAAGAGTTCACCCAGCACGCGCGCAACCCTGCGCATTCGGTGCAAATTGGCGGCAACAACGTGGTGTTTTCGCCCGCCTACGGCTCGCCTTTTGTGATGGACCTGGACCGGGGGCGGCGCTACGGCACGCTGGACGACTTTCAGAACTTCATCAAGCTGGCCTACAACTGCCCCTGGCTGCACCACAGCGGCGGCACCGTGTGCGAACCCACCGACGTGCCGGTCAACAAGCGCCACCTGGACATGGTCTACGCCCACATGCGCTATTCCGACAAGGGCTACATGGGCTCGATCACCTCTGAGGAGCGCGCCGAAGACTCGATAGCCATGAGCCGCCTGCTGTTTGGCGCCGACTTTGTGGATAAAAACTGCGTGATTTTGGGCAACGTCAACGTCAACTCCCCGCTCTTGTGGGACGGCACCATGACCAAATCGGCCCGCGCCTACGCCCGCGCCAACCAGGCAGCCGTGATCGTGCCCTTTATCTTGGGCGGCGCCATGGGCCCGGTCACCAACGCCGGGGCGATTGCCCAGGCCCACGCCGAGACCATGGTCGGCTGCGCCATGACGCAGTTGGAGCGCCCCGGCGCGCCGGTGATTTATGGCAATTTCTTGAGCAGCATGTCGCTGCGTTCGGGCTCGCCCACCTTTGGCACGCCGGAACCCGCCATTGGCTCGATGGTCGTGGGCCAGTTGGCGCGGCGCTTAAATTTGCCGCTGCGCTGCGCTGGCTCGTTCACCACGTCCAAGCTACCTGACGGCCAGGCCATGGCTGAGAGCGTGATGTCCATGCTGTCAGCCGTGCACTGTGGCGCTAATTTCATCTTGCATTCGGCCGGATTTTTGGACGGCTTGCTGTCCATGAGCTATGAGAAATTCATGATGGACGCCGACTTTTGCGGCGCATTGCACAGCTACCTGGGCGGCGTTACCGTGGACGACAACACCTTGGCCATGAACGCTTTTGAGCAAGTCACCCCCGGCGGCCACTACCTGGGCAGCGCCCACACCATGGCCAACTACACCACCGCGTTTTACGATTCCAGCATCTCGGACGACACGCCGTTTGAAACCTGGACCGAAGCCGGGCAGACCGACGCCGCCACCCGCGCCAACAGGCGCTGGAAGCAGTCGCTGGCCGACTATGTGGCGCCAGACCTGGACGTGGCGGTGGACGAGTCCATCCGCGACTTTATGGACCGCAAAAAAGCCTCCATGCCCGACCAGTGGTACTGACAATCCGCCAAGCACCCGAGAACACCATGTCCAGCGCCCTTTCCAACGACCCCTTGCTCCAGCCCTTTCAGCTCAAGCACCTGCGCCTGCGCAACCGGCTGATGATCACCTCGCACGAGCCCGCCTACCCTGAGGACGGCATGCCCAAGGCCAAGTACCGCGCCTACCACGTGGAGCGCGCCCGGGCGGGCATTGCGCTGACCATGACCGCCGGTTCAGCAGCTGTGTCGCGCGACAGCCCGCCAGTGTTCAACAACATCCTGGCCTACAAGGACGAAGTCGTACCCTGGATGCGCGAACTCACCGACGCTTGCCACGAGCATGGCGCCGCAGTGATGATTCAGCTCACCCACCTGGGGCGGCGCACCAGCTGGTCCAAGGCCGACTGGCTGCCGGTGGTGTCGCCCTCGCACGAGCGCGAGGCCTCGCACCGGGCCTTCCCCAAGCGCATGGAAGACTGGGACATTGCCCGCATCATCCAAGACTACGCCGACGCCGCCGAGCGCATGCACGCCGCGGGCGTGGACGGCCTGGAGTTGGAAGCCTATGGCCACCTGATGGACCAATTTTGGTCGCCGTCCACCAACACCCTGGACGCGCCCTATGGCGGGCCGCTGGAAAACCGGGTGCGCTTTACGCTGGAAGTGATCCAGGCCATACGCAAGCGCGTGGGGCCCGACTTTATTTTGGGCGTGCGCGGCGTGGCCGACGAGGTGCGTCCCGGCGGCCTCACGCACGACGAAGGCCTGGGCATTGCGCGCTATCTGGCCAAGTCCGGCATGGTGGATTTTTTGAACATCATCCGCGGCCACATTGACACCGACGCGGGCCTGACGGACGTGATTCCGGTGCAAGGCATGCGCAGCGCGCCGCACCTGGACTTTGCGGGCAGCCTGCGCGCGCATGTGGACATTCCCATCTTCCACGCCGCCAAGATCCAGGACGTGAACACCGCGCGCCACGCGATTGCCAGTGGCAAGCTCGACATGGTGGGCATGACGCGCGCCCACATGGCCGACCCACACATCGTGCGCAAAATTGTGGAAGGCCGCGAAGACACCATCCGCCCCTGCGTGGGCGGCAACTTTTGTCTGGACCGCATTTACGCCGGGGGCGAGGCCTATTGCATCCACAACCCGTCCACCGGACGCGAGCTCACCCTGCCCCATGCCATTGCCCCGGCGCCCACCCAGCGCAAAGTGCTGGTCATCGGCGCAGGCCCGGCGGGTCTAGAGGCGGCACGCGTGAGCGCCGAGCGCGGCCACACGGTCACCGTGCTAGATGCCGCACCCAAGCCCGGCGGCCAAATTCGCCTGACCGCGCTCAGCCCCAGGCGCAAAGAGATGCTCAGCATCATCGACTGGCGCATGGCGCGCTGCGAGGAGCGCGGGGTGACCTTCCGCTTTAATACCCTGGCCGACGAGGCCACGGTGCGGGCCGAGCGCCCCGACGTGATCATCGTCGCCACCGGCGGCCTGCCGCACACCGAGGTGCTGGCAAGCGGCAACGACCTGGTGGTGTCCGCCTGGGACATCTTGGGCGGCGACGTGAAGCCGGGCCAAGACGTGCTGCTGTTTGACGACGCGGGCGACCATTCAGCGCTACAGGCCGCCGAAGTAATTGCCCAAAGCGGCGCCCGGCTGGAAGTGGCCACCCCCGACCGCACCTTCGCGCCCGAAGTGATGGCCATGAACCTGGTGCCCTATATGCGCAGCCTGCAAAAGCTCGACGTCACCTTCACCGTCACCTTTCGCCTGCAATCGGTGGCGCGCCACCCCACGCACAACGGCAAACTCCTGGCCGTGCTGGGCAGCGACTACGGCGGCGTGCGCAGAGAGCGCGTAGTCGATCAGGTGGTGGTCAACCACGGCACGCTGCCGCTGGAAGACCTGTACTTTGCCCTCAAACCCCATTCCAGCAACCTGGGCGCCGTGGACTATGGCGCGCTGATCGCGGGCAAAGCGCAAACCGTGGCCAGCAACCCGGCGGGCAGCTTTCAGCTGTTTCGCATTGGCGACGCCGTGGCGGCGCGCAACACGCATGCGGCGGTGTTGGATGGCTTGCGCTTGGCGCGGGAACTTTGAGAACAGCAAGCACTTCGGACCAAGGCTTTCGGCCCTACGCCGCAACCAGCACCACACGCCGCTGGGAGGGGTGAAACGTCCTTGTTGTCTCTTCCAGCGCCTGGCGCAAATCTGGCAAGGGCCGCTTCATAAGCATTTGGATTTGGGTTTCGACCGCATTCACGAAAATCAGCATCCGCACCCATAACTGAATGTGTCAACACCTAGTACTTTCCACTTACCAGCAATATTGACCATCGCCAATCGGTACCAACGGTCGTCGGTTTTGCCGGGAAACTCACGATGGCCCGGACCTTTGCCCTCACCTTCCCAAATGGCAATGTCCGCAATGCCATCGCCATTGAGGTCGAATTGCAATTGGATCCCACGCACAAAGCCAGTCGCCTTGCGATTGAGCTTCATCGAGGTTTCGGTGCGTACAGCGCGCCCGCTTGGCATTTCAATAGTGGTGTAGAACGCAACCAGACTCCCCCTGGGATTGACATTGCGCTTTTCCTCAGACTTGCTTTCATAGTCAAAGTAGTTCCATATATTTGCATCGGCCGCGCCGAAACTAAACCCTGGAAACCAACCCTCGCAGTCGTCGGAAATCTCGTCGCCTTCGTAGGTTTTCCAAAACGCATCTTTCTTGAGCAACGCGCTGGGGCTGGTCCTGAACTTGCCGTCACGGAATAACTGCACGCGTTGGACCGGGCGCACCAAGGCCGTCGTTATCTTTTCCCAGGAATTCGGTCCCGCACCACCGTCCTCCTCCAGGTAAGGTTCCGGCTTGGAACGCGATGTGACTACCGACCGAACCGCTATGCCGAAGCGGCCACTTGCATGTTCGGCTCTACTGTTGGGCGGAGCGACTTCAGCCTCGTTACCAAAAAGTGAGGGTGTTACAGCAGGGAACTCCAGCGCCAGAATAAGGTTGCGAGCACTAAGACTGTCACCGGCGCTTTGAATGGTAGAGCTGAAACTTTGACGCTCAGGTGAAGTTAGATCTGGCTTAGCCTTGTCTTCGCGCGCCATGCGCTTGAGTTCGATCCAATCTACAAAAGGCATGGGCGGGTCCGCCGTGTACTCTTTCACGTCCGGCGCACTCTTGGCGCTGCGGATGCTCTGCGCAGACATTGAGACGACTGGCGAGAGGGCTAGATAGCGGCACATACTGTAGCCGCGCTGCCCATCATGTTCAATTTCGCAGTACGCGCTTTCTGGGCCTGCCCCTTCTTTAATCAACTTCACGACTGTGTTCAGGGGTAGCCGAATGATTTCGCCGGCTTGGCCACGCGGCTCGTAGCGCACCGCAAGGCCATCGCCAGTGACCCAACGTTGCGCCGCGTCAATTCCGTTGGCTCCGGCCTTGAGCCGTTCGACACGCTCCGCGCTCAAAAATTTGCAGGCAATGTAGCCATTTCGCCCCTCGCCCTCGATCAGACAAAAGTCCCCTTGCGCAGGTGCTTTGAGAACCAATTCAGCGCCGCGAGATACGAATCCGTTCACCGGGTTCTCCAAGCTCGGACCTGCGCGTACGCGCACGCGATCAGCCAGCACCCAGCGTGTTGTTTGGTCTAGGGGTTCAGCACAAACCATGACAGAAGAAGCCATAAGAGTCGCGCAAGCGAATGCGGTAAGTATTTGCATTTTTACTTTAGTTTTGGTCATTGAACCTGGTGCCTGAGGGTATCTCTGAGGTGGAATAGGTGGTGCCTGATGAATGCAGCAGCACTACAAGGATTTACGGCGCCTTTTCTAGGATTTAGCTAAGTCGGTTGAATGGTTTCCAAAGGAAATTGGCGGCAACCGACGCGAATTCAGCGGCCATTTCTTTCCTCTAGACGGAAAGTTCCTTCGTAGACTGCACGGGCACCGCAATATGCAGCTTTACATTTCCAGCCCGGATCTTTCACGGTAATCGTCGTGCCTCTTCTTGTCACGATGGGCTTGCAGGCAGGGTTGTCCATATCCCTTTCCGGCTTTAGTTTGTTGCCTTGAACCTTCCCTTGGAGTTTCCAGTTGCAAGTGTGTCCGTTCGACCAGTAGGTGTCTGCTGTTAACGCGACTTTGCCATCACTGGTTTCCTCTACAAACAGTGTGTCCCTCGAGTTGACAAAAGGCCGATAAAGCCCCACCCATCGGTTTTTACTTTTTTTCCCGCTTAAGCGATTAACCAAGGCGCAGGCTTCATTGGACGCAGGCTCGCCCGGTTCACATTCCATGTTCGCCGCATCAAGCGCCTCCTGCTTTTTACCCAGGTGCTCCAACGCTAAGGCTAAGTGAAAACAGTTGTTGGTTCGATTGCACCGTTCCGTGAGATCTCGTACTGCCTCAGGCCACCGCGCAAATTGGATTTCTAACGCTCCTAAACGTTCACACGCCCAGTCGACGGCTTCACACTGTTCACGGTAGGCACTCAAGAGTTCATCCACAGCCCCCAGACTTGCGAGCCGGGCCTCGTAGCTCTCTCGCACACACTGCTCCTGATCAATAAACGGAAAGGGATAGCACTGGTCGAGCTCTTTAATCCAGCTCAATTGTTCTTTTCTAAAAATTGCCGCTGCTTTAGCACCCAGGTTTTCAATTTTTTTTTGACACACATCATTCAAGATGGCATCGAGTTCGTAAAGAACCTCATCAGGGGCGTGGCAGATTACCTCCGTAGTCCAAGAATTGGCCTTCTCGCAATCAAGCCCTTCACCCTCCGCATGAGCAGAGAGAACGCTAAAGAGACAAATAAGAAAATACAGAAATCTCATTTTTAAACGCATCCAAAGTTGATGGCAAATAAATGCTAGTCGAAATTTTAATTTTTAATTCACACAATAAAGAAAAATTGGTGGGCCAAACCAAACGATTTGCCTCAACGAACGCTCAAATTTAGTTGCTGGGTGTTCGCCATCCCCAAGGCAAGCGCCGTCAGCGCACACTCACCGTACCGGCCTTCCAGGTCGGGTCTTGCCAGCGGTAAAACGCGTTGATGCTCCCCGGTTGGTCGGCCTGTTTTTCTATGTCCAGGGTGCTGGTGCGCAGCACTTCAAAGCTGCGTTTGAACCGCCCGTCCACCTTGGCCTCGCGCGCGGCCAGCATCTGCGTATTGCCCGGTACCCAGCCTGCAAACTCCACATAGCCAAGGCCGGGGTTGTCCAAGGCCGGGGGCATGACGGTGGCGGTCCAGCCGGTGGGGCTTTGCTGAAACACCCACATCTCGCGCCAGGTGTCTTGGGGCTGCACCGCCAGCGCCAGGGCCGTTGCGTCGCGGTTGACGCTGACCGATGCGGGCCACACCACGCCATACGTACAGCGCGTGATCAGGGCGTTTTTGACATCGTGCTTGGCATCCACCAGGTGCACGCAGGTTTCGCCCGGCTGGCCCGCGCTCACCCGCAGCGACAGTTGGGTCATGGGCTGCTTGGCTGGCTCCATCGGCGCTGGCTCCGCACCCCAGCGTGATGCACCCACGCGCACTGCGGCCTCGCTATAGGCGTAGGCGTCAGAGTCACCCAGCTCGGTCTTGTTGATGGCCGCCAACTCTTGCACCGCACGGCTGGCGGCGGTTTGTACCGCACTGGGCGCCAGGTCGGGGCGGCGTGCACGCTGGTAGGCCAGGCTGGCCCACACACCGGCCTTGCGCAGGTGCAGGCGGTTTTTCAGCACCTCGGGCAGGTCGCGCAGCTCCACGCGGTCCAACACGTCCGCACGCCAGTTGTCCTGGGCAAAGCGTTCACCCGGCGTCAGATTGGGCGCCACGCAGTCGTGCCGGGTCAATGCCAGCGCGGCGGTGGCTTTTTGCACTGCGGTGGACGGCAAGGCCAGCACCCGGCGAAATGCGTCGCCCTTGTAGCAAAGCTGCACCTGCCCATCGCGCTCAAAGTTCAGCATTTCCACGCCGTAGCTTGAAGCCACCTCTAGGTGCGCGGCCAGGGTGTCGTTAGCTGTTTTGCCCTGGTAGGCCGACGCCCTGCGCGCCAAGCGCTCTGACAGCGTGCCCAGGGCATCAAACGCCTCGCCAACGCTGGCCTCGGGCGGCGCGGCCCGCAGGTAGGCCGCAGCGTAGGCAATACCCAGCGCCTCCGACCCCGGCGTGTCACGCAAAAAGCGCAGCACCGACAACAACTCCGGCGCTGCCTCCGGCGCGAGCGACTGGCTGCGCACCTGGGTGGCGCGCACATAGCCTGCGCGCTCGCGGCGGTGGTCATACACCTGTAAGTAGTCGCCCTTTTGGCCCCGAATTTCCAGGCTGTCGCCCTGTGCCAGCGCCACTTGCTGGGGCGCCGACTCGCGGGGTGCGGAGCGCAGTGCAGATTGGTCCTGGGTCACGATGGCCACCACCAGCAGTGCAGATGCGATCATGTTATTGCTCTCCTTCCACGGCGTCTTGCTCGCCTTGCGGGGCCGCTTTTTTGGCCACGGCATCCGACGGGGCAGACTGGGGTTTGCCTAAGCCCAGCAAGGCCGAGCCGACGAAGCCGCCGCTAGTTGAGGGTGGCGCAATGATCACCGTAATCTTGTCGGACAGCTTGTCCGCCATGGTTTTCTGGATCAGCAAAGGGTGTTTGGAGATCAGCTCGCCGTCACGCGCCATTTGCTCGGTGGCAATCTTGCCAATGCGGTCTTGCCGGTAGGCCTCGGCATCGGCCAGGTTTTTACGTGAATCCGCTTCGCCCGAGGCCTCAATACGGCGGGCCTGGGCGGTACCTTCGGCGGTTTTGATGCGCGACACCTTGTCGGCCTCAGCTTCGAGGGCGCGCTGCTCGATCTGCTTTTGCTTGAACGGCAGCACGTGCTTCATGGCCTCTGCCTGCGCTTTGGCGGCAATGATCTGCTCTTCCCCGGCGGCTTGTGCCGATGTCTCGCGGCGCACCTTGTCAGCCTGGGCTTCGAGTTCGGTTTGCTTGACCTGCTTTTCTTTCAGCTCCAAGGTGTAGCGCATTTTTTCGGTGGCCAGCTCTTCCGCCAACAAATCCTCCATGCCGGCCTTGTAGTCCGGCGGCAAGTCCACCTTGCCCAGGGTTACGGCTTCAAGTTTGATGCCGTCTTTGGCAAGGCGGGGCTTGAGTTCGGCTTCGATCACTTGCTGAATTTCTGCGCGCTTGCCGGAAAAAATTTCTCGCACGGTGTAGCGCGCCATAGTCTTGTAGAGCACGCCTTGCACCACCGGCTCCAGGATTTCGCCATTGATGTCGTCTGGCAGGCCTCGAGCCATGGCCGAGAGCTTGGCTTCGTCCAAGGCGTAGCGCACAGAAATGTCCACGCCAATGGAGAGCCCTTCCACCGACTGAAACGGTGCCGCGCCGCTTGCGCTGTTGTTGGCCGTTGGGCGGTACAGCTGGTCACGCAAGGAAAAGCGACGCAGCGCATGCAGGCCGGGCACCACCAACACGACTCCATCGCGCACCTCGGTGGACACACCGGTAAGCTGGTTCAGGCGTATACCTACCTCGCCACGGCCGATGCTTTGGATGGGAGGCTGGACATAAATCCCATAGCCCACCAGCGCCAACACGCCCAGTGCTAGCGCACGGTTACGAAAGGGCGGCTGCGCCGCAGTTCTGCGCAAAAGCGCGCCAGTGCCTGTAGCGGCATTGCGCACAGCGCCCTTGAGGCTGGAAATAAGTTGCTTGGCACGTTCTGACATGGTGAATTCCCTTTTTGACTGCTGATCTTCAAAACAATTCCGGTTTGCGTGAAGATCAGGCCGCGCACCGGTTTGGCATGGCGCAATGGTCTGCGCCAGGGGCACGAGCAAACAAGGCCGCTGCGGGGCAGGATTGCTCCCATGGCGTGAAGAAACCCTCACAAGCGCTGTGCGCTGGTGCCGCGTGGACGGGGGATACTGGAGGTCACACAACGCAGGAAGCCCTCCATGTTCAAGGTCGCCGTCATTGAAGATGACCTCCCTACCAGCCAGCAGCTCACCGAGTGGATTCTTGGCGCCAAAACGGGCATTCAGGTGGACGCATGGTTCACCCGGGACGACGCAGAGGCCGCCATTGCCCGCGAAGCCTATGACCTGGTGGTGCTGGACATTGAGTTGGGCCGCGAGCGCAACGCAGGCATCGCCATCATCAATGCCATCAACAAGGGGCTGCACGGCACGCCGGTGCTGGTGGTGTCGGCCATGCCAGCGGCGATTTACCGCAGCATCATGAAGGCCCTGGACGCCTGGGACTACCTGCAAAAAACCACTTTCAGCGAAAGCGACTTCGTAGACACCTTTTTAGAAATCCTGCGCGCCACCCGGGAACGCAGCGTCGTAGAAGCCGCGCCGTCGGCCATTAACGAGCTGTCCATCGACCCCCTGCGCCAACGCAGCGCGCTGTGGCGGGGCAAGCGCATCAACCTGCCGCTGACGGCGCAGCGCATTCTGGCGGCGCTTTACCAGCGCCGGGGCCAGGTGGTTTCTTACGACGAGCTGTTTGAAGTGGTCAAAAGCGGGCGCAACCGGGACAACATCCGCAAACACATCAGCACCATCCGCGAAGCCTTTCGCGAACTCGACGACGGCTTTGACCGCATCGAAAACATTCCCATGCGCGGCTTTCGCTGGTCCGATGCGCACTCTGCCCCATGAATGCGCAGCTGAAAACTACGTTGATCTGGCTGGCGTCATTCCGGCTACGGGCGCTGTTTCGTGGGGCGTTTTTGCTGCTGGCGCTGGCTACCCTGGTGATGGCGGTGTACGTGCTGCAAGAAGAAAAGCAGCGCAGCTACGACAGTTACCAACAAAGCTTTGACAAAACCAAGCAGCAAATTGCCGCGCAACTGCGCCACCCCACCGGACAGTTGGCGCTGCTTAACCCGTCGGAAGAGCTGACTCCCACGACACCTTTGCATCCGGTGCTGCTGCCCTTCTCGGCCATTGACTTTGACGACCAAAACAAGGTGCGCAACGCGGTGGAAATGACTGGCTGCCTGGTGCAGTACCCGCATTACGGCAGCCTGTGCGTTGCCATTGGCAACAACCCATGGGCCGGTGGCTTTATTTACGCCGCTGGCACTTTTGCCAGCCCCGCGCTGGTACCCCACAGCATGGGCGACAAATACCTGGACCAGGCGCACCGCCTGCGGGTAGAGGTCAATCTGCGGGGCCGCACTTACCGATGGATTGCCCCATTTGAAGCCCTGCAAGACCCGGCCAACACGCAGCGCCAAGGCCTGCGCGGGCGGTTCACCGGCTATGTGGACATTGGCAGCCGCGACTACACCGGCGCGCGCACCCTGCGCGACTTCAGAGGCTGGGTCTGGCAAGGCGGCGATTGCCTGGACAGCGCAGCGCTGCCAGACCAGGATTGCGAGAAAAAGTCCTTTTTCTCGCTGCGACTGCCCGTAGAAGTGCTGCGCGACGCCCTGTTCCAAAAGGAAAAGCCCGTTTGGCCGCCGCAAGACCTGGCGCAGATGCGGGTGCGTGTAGAAGTGCTGGCGCCGGGAGACGCGGATGTGGTGTTTGACAGCAACGCCGAAGGCGCGCTTGCGCCCTTTGCACTGGCAGACCTGCGCGCCCAGTTGCTCGCGGGCGAGACGCTGCGCATTCGAAAAGCTAGCGCGCCCGGCAACGCGCCCATGGCGCCTGCAATCATCAGCCTGCGTGGCATCGACGCGACTGAAGCCCATTCATCCTCCTTGCTCGCCCGGCTGATTCGGCACCTGCCGGTGGACAGCTACGACGCGCCCCTGGTGGCGCAAGATGAAATTGCCACGTCTTTGGGCAACTACACCCTAGAGCTGCAAGGCGACGCACGCAGCGTCAACCGAAGTTTGAGTGCGGTGGCGACGCGCCTGTCATGGTTTGTGGGCGCCATGCTGCTGGCCATCGCGCTGGCCTGGCTCGTTATCGAGGTGGGCATCATCCGGCGCATTGCACGCCTTAGCAGCCGCTCGCGTGATTTGTCTAAAACCGTCAAAACCACCGGCGGACTGGAACACTTTGATCTGGCCGACCTGCGCGGCAACGACGAGCTAGGCATTCTGGCCAACGGCCTGAACGACCTGCTGCGCCGGGTCAAAGAAGACGCCGAGCGCGAACGCATCCGCGCTGAGCAAGAAAAAGACATGTGGCACGCCGTGGGCCACGAGATCATGTCGCCGCTGCAGTCGCTGATGGCTTTGCACCGCAACGATCAGGACCCCAGCCTGCGCTACGTCCACCGCATGCAGCAAGCGGTGCGCATCCTCTACGGCAGCGCCAGCCCCAGCGAAGCCTTTCAAACCAGCACGCTGGCCGTGCAAACGGTGGATTTGCATGGCTTCTTGCAAACCGTGGCGGCAAACTCTGCCAGCGTAAATATCGCCAACGTGCGCTACACCAGCGCCAGCGGCCCCGTGCTGGTGCGCGCCGAGGAATATGCGCTGGAAGACGTGGTAACCCACGTCTTGCATAACGCAAACCGCTACCGCACACCCGGCAGCGCCATCACCCTGGACCTGCACACCACCGAAACCGAGGCCACCGTCACCATCCACAATGTCGGCCCGCACATCGCACCCGACATGCTTAGCAAGATTTTTGAGTACGGCGTCTCGGACCAGTCCGAATCAGGCGCCGAAGGCAACCGCGGCCAGGGCTTGTTTGTGGCCAAGACCTACATGGCCAAGATGGGCGGCACGATGGTGGCGCGTAATGACGGCGATGGCGTCACCCTGGTGCTGGGCTTGCAGCGCGTGGTGGCTGCGGGGTAGCGAACAAGACCCTGCGCGTTCAGGTTGACAAACAAAAACGCTCTGCGCCGTCTTGTCAAATTCAGCCCATGAAAAAAGCCCTCAAAAGAGGGCTTTTTCGCAGTGAAGACCGGGCGCGTTGGGCATTTGCAGCCCCACACGACCGTTAAAAGGGGATTAACCGCCCTTCTTGGCCCGCTTGCCGGGGTTCTTTTTGCTGCGGGTGGACACGCCGCGCTCCAGGCTTACTTTTTGGCCGCGGCCTGCGCTGCCCAGGGTGTAACCGGGCAGAGGCTTGGGAGCGGGGGTGGCTTTGCGGTCTGCTTCGGTAACGATGGAATTGCCCATGAGATCTTTCCTAGAGGTGTAATTATGAAACCGTGTATTTGAACACTTTTTTTGCCGTTTTTTGCCGAGGTCCGCCAGCGCCTAGCTGCGCAGCGCCTTTTTGAGCTCCACGCCGAGTTCGGGCTTGTGGGCAAACGGGTCGGTGGGGTTGCGCGACATCAGAATGTCTTCCATGCGCACTTGCACCGAGGCAATCGATTTGGGGTGGCTGTAGATGTAGAACTGGTTGGAGCCAATAGCGTCAAATACTTTTTGCGCCACATCGGCCGCGCTGACCTTGCCGCTGCCCACGGCTTTGTCGCTCATGGCCTGGCCAATGAGCTGGCTCTTGGTGGGTTTGGCGCCATGGGCCTTGTGCTCGTCGGGGCGGTTGCGGTGGCTTTGGCTAATGCCCGTGGGCACAAAGAAGGGGCACAGCACGCTGGCGCTGATTTGCTCGGTCACCAGCGCCAGGTCTTGGTACAGGGTCTCGCTCATGCTGACCACGGCGTGCTTGCTGACGTTGTAAACGCCCATATTGGGCGCATTGAGCAAACCGGCCATGCTGGCGGTATTGACGATATGGCCTTGAAAAGCCGGGTCAGCAGCCGCGGCGGCCAGCATCATGGGCGTGAACACGCGTATGCCGTGGGCCACGCCCATCAGGTTCACGCCAATCACCCATTCCCAGTCTTGCAAGGTGTTTTCCCAAATCAAACCGCCCGAGCCCACGCCGGCGTTGTTAAACACAAAGTTCGGCGCGCCAAAGCGCGCCAGGGTGGCCGCGCCCAGGGTTTCGACCTGATCAGCTTTGGACACGTCCACGCGCATGGCCAGCACTGGCGCGCCAGCGGCGGTCAGTTCTGCGGCGGCGCGGTCTAGCGCGTCTTGCTGCACATCGGCCAGCACCAGGTTCATGCCGAGTGCGGCGCCAATGCGGGCGCATTCCAGGCCAAAGCCCGAACCAGCGCCGGTGATGACGGCGGTTTTGTTGTTGAAGTCAGAAATCATGCAAAGGTCTCGTTAAAAAATGAGGAAAAAGAAACAGATTCAGGCCGCGCGCAGCGAATAGCCAATGCGCGGGAAGTGCACATGCACCACGCCCGCGCGCGGGTCTTCGCGGCGCAGGGTGTAGCGGGTGCGGGTGGCAGCCAGCAAGACGCCTTCGGTGGGCTCTTGGCCAAAGGTTTCGGCAGAAATGGTGACCACGATGCCCAAGGGAATGCCGTGCTCGTCTTGGAACACGGTGTCTGGGGCCAAGGCCAATGGTTCGCTGGCCGCGCACAGGGCGATGGCCTGCTCGGCGTTGAACTTCTCCATCTTTCCGTGGCCCAGGGCGGCCATGCGGTCCATCCAGGCCAGCACCGAGGGCGTGGTGTGCAAGATGTCGGCCATCACCGGCACGCAATGCCGGGTAAACCACAGCGGGTGGTAGGCGGCAAAGTCGGCCACGCAGGGCGCGGTGCCCAGCAAGAAGTCTTGGCGGTCCAGCATATGGGCCAGGCGGCGCAAATACGATTTGTAGCTGGCGGTGGCGTCCGTCGGGCGGCTGCGCGTCATGCCCGCAGACATGGCGCCCCGGTCGGCGGCAAAGGCTTTGGCGGCCTCCGGCGGCGCGTCGGCAAACAGCGCAGCTGCGCCCTTGGGCCCCAGGTTGTAGGCCATGGCGGCCCAAAACAGCGTGGTGTCGGCCCATTGCGCCAACACCCGGGCCACGCCCTTGGATGCCTCGGGGTAGAGCGTGGGGCTGGGCTGCACGTGGTCTAGCACCTCGCACATCAGCGCGGTGTCGCAGTAGATGTCGGCACCGATTTGCAAAAACGGCGTTTTGCGGTAGCCGCCGGTCAGGGCCAGCACATCGGGCTTGGGCAAGATGCGCGGCACCACCACCGATTTCCAGGCCAGGCCCTTGTAGCCCAGCGCCAGGCGCACTTTTTCAGAAAACGGCGAGCTGGGGTAGTGGTGAAGAATCAAATCGGACATAAGTGCCTTGTGAACAAATGGGTTTGGTAGAAAAACTCAGCGCGGCATGGCGCGCCGGATGATGGCGTCAAAGTCCACGCTGCTGCCCAGGGTGCCAAAGCTGTAACCCCAGTCGCCGCCCAGGCGCGAATCGCAAAAGGCGCCAAAAACTGCGCCGGGGGCGCTTTGTTGTAGCAGCGCGGCCTGCACCGCCAGCGCTACGTCTTGCGCCAAGCGGCGGGCCTGCACTTCGTTGGCCAGCAGCTCGACCCGCGCGGGCAGTGCATCAATCATGCGGTCCAGCGCCGGGTGGGCGCCGCGCGCCGGAGCCAGTTCGTGGGCCAGGGCCTGGGCCACGTCGCCCTTGCGCAGGGCGCGCAGCAGATCCAGCGCCATGATGTTGCCAGCGCCTTCCCAAATCGAGTTGAGCGGCATTTCGCGGTAAATGCGGGCCATGGTGCCCAAACCGCCCTCTTCCACATAGCCGTTGCCGCCCATGCATTCCATGGCCTCTTGGCCAAAGGCGCTGCCGCGCTTGCAGATCCAGAACTTGGCGATCGGCGTGAGCACGCGGGCCATCAGGCGCTCTAAGCTGTCGCTCGTGTTGTCAAAAGCACGCGCCAGGCGCATGGACAAGGCGGTAGCGGCTTCACTCTCTAGAGCCAGATCGGCCAGCACATTGCGCATCAAGGGTTGGTCAATCAGGGGCTTGCCAAAGGCTTGGCGCTGCGCCGTGTGGTTCAGCGCAATGCTCAGGGCCTGGCGCATCAGTGCGCTGGTGCCCAGGGCGCAGTCGAGGCGGGTCATCTCGCCCATTTCCAGGATCTGCGGCACGCCGCGGCCTTCCGCGCCCACCAGCCAGGCGGTGGCGTCCGCAAACTCGACTTCAGAGCTGGCATTGGCCTTGTTGCCCAGTTTGTCTTTCAGGCGCTGCACGCGCAGCTGGTTCAAGCTGCCGTCGGGCAACACGCGGGGCAGAAAAAAGCAACTCAAGCCGCCCGGCGACTGCGCCAGCACCAAAAACGCGTCGCACATGGGCGCCGAGAAAAACCATTTGTGGCCCACCAGCTTGAAGCGCTGGCCCCAAGCGTCGCTGCCGTCGGCCGCGGCCCGCGTGGTGTTGGCGCGCACGTCCGAGCCGCCCTGCTTTTCGGTCATGCCCATGCCCATCGTCAGGCCGGTTTTTTTACTAAAGAGCTTGAGCGCTGGGTCGTACTGCAGGCTGCTCAGGCCCGGCGCCCAGTCTTGGTAGATGGCGGCGTTGCTGCGCAGCGCGGGCATGACGGCGTAAGTCATGGAAATCGGGCACAGCGTGGACGACTCCAGCTCGGTGAACATCAAAAACGCGGCTGCGCGGCGCTGGTGCGCGATCGATGTGCCGGGTTTGGCGTCAAAAAAATCGATCCAAGGGCTGCCGTGCAGGCCGGCGTGCATGGCCGAAGCCATCAGGGCGTGGTAGCTGGGGTGAAACTCGACCTGGTCAATGCGGTTGCCAAAGCGGTCGTGGCTGCGCAGTTGGGGCGTGTGCACATTGGCCAGTTGTGCATGGGTTTGCATCTGGGCGCTGCCCCATTGCGCGCCCAGGGCGTGCAAGGGCGCGGTGTCCAGGCCGGGGGCGTTGAATTTGAGCGCGCTTTGCAGGGCCTGGTTGCCGTCAAACAGGTTGTAGTTCTCCAGGTTCAGGGCCTGGTTGAACACCTCATGGGTGGCGGCGGCGATCATTTAAATCAACTTGACGATTTGCTTGCCAAAGTTCTTGCCCTTGAGCAAGCCCAAAAAGGCCTCGGGCGCGTTTTCCAGACCCTGAGCAATGCTTTCGCGAGCGCGCAGCTTCCCACTGGCCACCAGGGCGCCGAGTTCGGCCAGCGCGGCGGGCCACACTTCCATGTGCTCGCTGACGATAAAGCCTTCAATTTTCAGGCGTTGCATCAATATCAGCGCAGGGTGCGTCAGGGGAACCGGCGCGCCGTTGTAGCCGGCAATCATGCCGCATACCGCAACGCGGCCAAAGGCATTCATGCGCGGCAACACGGCATTGAGCACCGTACCGCCCACGTTCTCGAAGTAACCGTCAATGCCCTTAGGGCAAGCGTCTGCAATGGCTGCTGACAGGCTGGCGGCATCCGAATACTGCTTGTAGTCAATGCAGGCGTCAAAACCCAGTTCATCGACAGCGTATTTGCATTTCTCAGCGCCCCCGGCCGTGCCCACGGTGCGGCAGCCGCGCTCTTTGCTCAGGGCTGCAAAGGCGCTGCCCACGGCGCCCGTGGCGGCGCTCACCACCACGGTGTCGCCCACTTTGGGCGCAATGATGTGCACCAGACCGTAATAGGCCGTGACCCCCGGCATGCCTACCGCGCCCAGGTAGGCGCTAAGCGGTACGTGGCGGGTATCGACCGTGCGCAAGGCGCCGGGCAGGTCGGCCTTGACCACGCTGTATTCCTGCCAGCCGCCCATACCCACCACTTGGGTGCCTACGGGATAGCGCGGGTTGTGTGATTCCACCACTTCACCCACCGTGCCGCCTTGCATCGTCTGTCCCAGGGCCTGGGGTTGGGCGTAGCTTTTGGCGTCATTCATGCGGCCGCGCATATACGGGTCAAGGCTTAAAAAGTGGTGGCGCACCAGCACTTCACCGTTCTGCAGGGCCGGGGTTTGGACCGTGACTGACACAAAGTTGCTGGCTTGTGCTTCGCCTGTGGGGCGGTTGTCGAGGTGGATTTGGCGGTTTGAGGGCATGGATGGTCTTTTTTGGTTTAGTCGGTAGAAATGGAAGGCGTGGCCGGGCTTCGCCCTGCAAGCGCGATGGTGCTGCCCGGTGGGCGTTTGAGGAACTTAAAAGTGCCCATGGCACTGGCGCAGGCGCGTCCCTGGGCGTCAAAAATCGTCGATTGGGTAAAGGCCATCGTGGCGGTGCGGTGCACCAAGCTGCCGCGCGCAAGCAAAGGGCCCACCGCAGGGTGCATAAAACTGGTCTTCATCTCGATAGTCACCACGCCATGCTCAGGAGAATCGCTGCGCGCGGCGGTGGCCATGGACACATCGAGCAAAGTCATCAAAGCGCCGCCGTGGGTGACGCCAAAGGAGTTGAGGTGCTCGGGCTGCGCGGTGTAGGTGATCTCGGACTGGCCTGACGCGAACTGCGCCAGCACAAAACCCAGGTGCCGTACAAACGGAATATCCACCCCAAAGCCAGCCAATTGTTCCCAGGACGGAGGTGCCGCCGCAGCCGGCACCTCGGCTTCAGCCACCGCTGACCACGCTCACGCCGCCGTCCACCGCCAGCCACTGGCCAGTGATGTGCTTGCCGGCGTCAGACGCGTACAAAAGACACAGGCCTTTAAGGTCTTCGTCGTCGCCCAGGCGCTTGAGTGGGGCATGGGCGGCCAATGTTTCTTCGCCCATGGCTTTCAAGGTGCCAGCCGTCATCTTGCTGGGGAAAAAGCCCGGGCAGATGGCGTTGACGGTGATGTTGTACTTGCCCCACTCCGCGCCCAGGGTGCGGGTGAAGTTAATGACCGCGCCTTTGGACGTGTTGTAGGCAATGGTGTTCATGCCTTCGGGGTTGCCGCCCAGGCCAGCGATGGACGCCACGTTAATGATGCGCCCCGAGCGCCGCGCAATCATGCTGCGCTTTGCCACGGCTTGGCTTAGCAAAAAGTAGCCGCGCACATTGAGGTTCATGACCTTGTCCCAGGCGTCGATGGGATGGTCTTCGGCGGGTGCGCCCCAGGCGGCACCGGCGTTGTTGACCAAGATGTCGATGTCGCCCAAGCGGTGCAGGGTCTCGTCCACCAGGCGGGTGATTTCACTGTCTTTGGCGCAGTCGGCGGCCACCCAGCGGGCGTCGATGCCTGCGGCTTGCAGTTCGGCTGTGGCGTGTTCCAGGTCTTCGGCCTTGCGCGAGCTGATCAGCACGCGGGCACCGGCTTCGCCTAGGGCATGCGCCATTTGCAGGCCCAGGCCGCGGGAGCCACCGGTGACGAGGGCGGTTTTGCCGGTCAAATCAAAAAGCTGCTGGATGGTGCGCGTCATGCGGATTCCTTCAAAAAAACCAGAAATAAAAGCAAAAATCGATTTTGGCGCCACTGGAGCTGTGGCGGCTGTCACCACAGCGATACGGCAGCGCTGGGGGCTGCGGCTACTCGCCGTGCAGGCGCGAGCGCACCAGGATCAAGGCCGCGCCCGAGGCCACAGCCAGCAAGCCGCAAACCAAAGACAGGCTCACGCTGCCGTCGGGATTGGCGGGCATGAAATACGACAAAACGCTGCTCAGCAGGCCGCCGTATATCAAGATCCAGGTCCAGCGCTCAATGCGCAGCAGGCGTTTGTCAGCGGTACCGTTGTATTTTTTAAAAAAAGCCATTAGAAGGCGTCCTCAGGGAAAGTTGCACAAGTCATGTCCCTCGATTGCACCACAGACAACCAGGCGCCAACCTTGGGCAGCTCATAGTGGAAGAAAAAACGCGCTGCGCCCAGGCGGCCCACGGTGGCGCTCTGCGCCTGCGCAGCGTCGGCGGCAAGCGTGGTGCAAGCCACGTCCAGCCAAATCCAGGCCAGCACGGTGTGGCCAAAGGCTTGCATATAGGGCACGGCGTTGGCCAGCGCCTCGGTGGGTGCGCCATTGGCCCAGGCGGCCTGCGTGGCCGCGCCTACCTTGGCAAGCGCTTTGCCCAAGGCGTCCGCATAGGGCGTCAAAGTGGCGTGGGGCGTGGCGCGCGCCATGGTGGCTTGCATGCGCGCGGCTAGCAGCTGCATGCCCCGGCCGTTTTCCATCAACACCTTGCGCCCGAGCAAGTCCATGGCCTGAATGCCGTGGGCGCCTTCGTGGATCATGTTCAGGCGGTTGTCGCGCCAGTACTGCTCCACCGGAAAATCCCGCGTGTAACCGTAGCCGCCGTGCACCTGGATGGCCAGCGAATTGGCCTCAAGACACCATTCGCTGGGCCAGCTTTTGCAAATGGGCGTGAGCACTTCAAGCAGCAATCGCGCCTCGTCGGCCCCGGCTGCGTCTGCGGTGTGTTGTTCGTCCACCAGGCGGGCGCAGTACATGGCCAGGGCCAGCGCGCCTTCGCCATACGACTTTTGCGCCAACAGCATGCGTTTAACGTCGCTGTGTTCAATGATGCGCACCTGGGGCTGCGAAGCGTCTTTGCCGCCTGCCGCAACTCCGCCGCCGGGCCGCCCCAAGGCGGAGTTATCCCCCTCGGGGGGCAGCGACGACGCGTCAGCGCGGAGCGTGGGGGCTTGTAAGTGTCGGCCCTGGGGGCGGTTTTTTGCGTAATCCAGGCTGGCGTAGTAACCCGCCAGGCCGAGCATGGTGGCGGCAATGCCCACGCCGATGCGCGCCTCGTTCATCATGTGGAACATGCAGCGCAGGCCTTCGCCGGGCTTGCCGACCAGGTAGCCCACGGCGCCAGGTTGCCCATCGACGGGGTATTTGCCTTCGCCAAAATTGAGCAAGGTGTTGGTGGTACCGCGCCAGCCCAGCTTGTGGTTCAAGCCAGCCAGAGCCACGTCGTTGCGCACGCCGGTGAGTTGGCCGTCCAGCCCCACCAGCTTTTTGGGCACGATAAAGAGCGAAATGCCGCGCGTGCCGGGCACCAGCGCGCCATTGGCGTCAGGAATTTTGGCCAGCACCAGGTGGATGATGTTTTCGGACAGCTCGTGCTCGCCGCTGGAGATCCACATCTTGTTGCCCTTGAGGCGGTAGCGCGCGCCCAGGGGCTCGGTCTCAAAGTCGGCGCCGTCGGGCACGGCGCGGGTGGTGATGTCCGACAAGCTCGAACCGGCCTGCGGCTCGCTCAGGCACATGGTGCCGGAGAAGCGGCCGTTGAACTCGTTTTTGGCAAACACGGTTTTTTGCGCTTCGGTGCCGTGCACCATGAGCAAATTGGCGTTGCCCGTGGTCAGCATGCCCGAGCCAATGCTGACCGAGGCGCAGGCAAAAAACGCGTTGGCGGCGGCCTCTACGCTGTAGGGCAGCTGCATGCCGCCCATCTCAAAATCTTGCGCCGCACTCAGCATGCCGGACTCGGCGTAGGCCTTGGCCGCGTCGTGCGTGGCCTGGGGCAGGATGACTTTTTCGCCGTCAAAGTGCGGCTCTTGCACGTCAACCAGGCGGTTGAAGGGGGCAAATTTCTCGCGGGCCATGCGCTCGCAGGTGTCGAGCACCGCGTCAAAGGTTTCGCGGGAATGGTCGGTAAAGCGCGCGCGCTGCGTCAGCTCGGTGGTATGGAGCCAGTCGTTGAGCAAAAAATCCAGGGTGGCGCGAAGTTTCATGGTGGCAAATCCGGGTGGTGGGGCGGCGCTGCGTGCGGCAAGCACGCAGCTTCAGACCTTGCAATTACGCCTGAAAAATGAGCCGCGGTCTGTCACCGATGTACGCACCCACCGCACGGAAGCGCACCAGGAATCACAAAGCAGGCCAAGCGCGTGCAGCCAGGTGGGCTCCAGAAGGCAATTCTCGATATTTTTTAACTGGATGGTAATAATAGCCAGAAGAGCCACAAATATTCGGTTTTGATTATTTGATCACTTTCGGCATAAATTGCTTGTTCAAATAGACTAATTTTCAATGAATTAACTGATTTTAATGAATTAAGCTTGGTCAAGCTTCTCAAAAAATGACCCAAAAGCACAAAAATTCAGACGACATTCGTAGTGGTTTTCCACTACTTTCTCGAGATTTTTTCGTTTTTCTCGATCGCTGGCAAGCTACTTGCAGTGCATCGAGCAATGCCACAGTTGGCGTCTCCAACGACCTGTGTAGCAAAAATTTTCTTTGTAGGTGACAGGGCGATTTCGCCGCATTTCTAAAAGGAGTTTCGACATGGCTTTGCTGAATCGGATGGATTGGTATGACCTTGGGAGATCGACCAACTGGTCGCCCAAATACGTCACCGAACTAGAGATGTTTCCAAAGGAACTTGCAGGTGATTACGGCATCTCTCAAGAGGCATGGGAGGAATACGACGAGCCATATAAGCAAACCTACCCTGAATACGTGAAGATTCAGAGAGAAAAAGATGCTGGCGCCTATTCGGTCAAAGGCGCACTGGAACGATCAAAGATTTTTGAGAATTCGGATCCGGGATGGAAGTCCGTCATCAAGGCCCATTACGGCGCGATCGCACGTGGCGAATATGCCGCAGCCACGGCCGAGGCGCGCATGGTCCGCTTTTCCATGGCGCCTGGCATGCGCAATATGGCAACGATGGGTTGCCTGGACGAAGTGCGACACGGTCAGATTCAGCTGTACTTCCCGCATGAGCATGTCTCCAAAGACCGCCAGATGGATTGGGCATTCAAAGCGTATGACACAAACGAGTGGGGCATGATCGCCGCGCGCCACTTCTTTGACGACATCATGATGACGCGCGATGCCATCAGCGTATCGATCATGCTGACATTCAGCTTTGAGACCGGCTTTACCAATATGCAGTTTCTGGGGCTCGCCGCAGACGCGGCAGAGACCGGTGACCATACCTTTGCAAGCCTGATTTCCAGCGTGCAGACGGATGAATCACGGCACGCCCAAATCGGCGGACCCGCGCTGGAATTGCTCATCAAACACGGGAAGAAAAAAGAGGCCCAAAACAAAGTCGACATTGCGTTTTGGCGCGCTTGGCGTCTGTTCTCGGTCTTGACCGGCCCGATGATGGACTACTACACACCGCTGGAGCACCGCAAACACTCTTTCAAGGAGTTCATGGAGGAATTTATCGTAGTCCAGTTTGAACGTGCCTTGACCGATCTGGGATTGGACTTGCCCTGGTACTGGGATCACTTTCTCGAGCAACTCAGCGAACAGCACCATGGCATGCACCTGGGTGTGTGGTTCTGGCGGCCTACGGTCTGGTGGAACCCGGCTGCTGGCGTAACGCCGGCTGAGCGCGACTGGCTGGAAGAAAAATATCCTGGCTGGAACGACACATGGGGCCAGTGCTGGGATGTGATTATCGACAACGTGGTGGAGGGCAATATGGCAATGACCTATCCGGAAACCCTGCCCGTCGTCTGCAATATGTGCAACCTCCCGATCAACTACACCCCCGGGAACAAGTGGAACGTTAAAGATTTTCCGCTCGAGTACAAGGGCCGGATGTACCACTTTGGATCGGCCCCGGATCGCTGGTGTTTCGAGCAGGAGCCAGAGCGTTACGCCGGGCACTTAAATCTGATCGATCGCTTTCTGGCCGGCATGATTCAGCCCATGGACCTCGGTGGCGGCCTCAACTACATGAGCCTTGCCCCCGGTGAGATTGGTGACGATGCGCACAACTACGCCTGGGCCGAGGTGTACCGGGCGATGCGTGAAGTCAAGAAAGCCAGCTAAGTACTGCTCAAGCACCAGGCCAGCGGCATTCACCGCTGGCCGCATCCAGACTCAACCCAGGAGAAACAAATGGCTCTATTTCCCTTAAGTTCCAATTTTGAAGGTGACTTCGTACTGCAGTTGCTGCCCGTTGACACCGAGAACACCATGGATGAGGTCGCTGCCGCTGCGGCCCATCACTCCGTCGGAAGGCGCGTTCGTGCGCGTCCCGGGCAAATCCTTCGCATTCGTCGCCAGGGAAGTGCCGAGTTTTTGCCACGCACCATGAAAGTGATTGACTCAGGCCTGCTCCCCACCGAGGCCATCGAAATCATCTGGGAAGCACCCGCGCACTAACGGCCCCAACCCTTGCGTAGGCGCTTGTGCCCTAGCGCCGTCAAATTCATGAATTGGAGACGAACCCGTGACTTTTAAAAAGATATGCACGCGCGACGATTTGTGGGAAGGCGAGATGCAATCCTTTGAAATCGACGGCCAGGAAATCCTATTGGTCTGCGCAGACGGGGGCGATATCAAGGCCTTCCAAGGAATGTGTCCCCACCAGGATGTGCCATTGGTTGAAGGCAAATTCGATGGCAAGACTGTGATTTGCCGGGCCCATCTTTGGCAGTTTGACGCCTGCACAGGCAAAGGCATCAATCCATCGGATTGCGCCTTGGCCGAGTTTCCTATAAGGGTTGAAGGCGATGACATCCTGGTCAAGACGGCGGGCGTGATACCTATTTACGCCCACACATGAAAAGTATTTCCAAAAGCAACTAAACAAGGAGACACCAATGAGCACTACCAACGATGCGACGAAGAAGCATCTTAATAACCGCGTCGGACCCGTCATGCGCGCTGGCGAACTGGCCACCGCCGTCATTGAAGCAGCGCGCGAGGACAACCCAGATCGGGAGATTCGTGTTGCAGACAAATTGGCTTACATCCGTATCGATACGGACCACGAACTCATTTTGCGGCGTGAAACGATCGAGCGGGCACTGGGGCGCCCTTTCAAGATAAACGAACTGGAAATGGACCTGAGTTCATTTGCTGGACGAATCGAAACCTTGCCTGATGCGGTACGGTTCTATTTGGTCAAACATTTGTAGTCATATGCCGACCAAAGGTCGGCGCTTATTCGTGGTATTTCTCTCAAAACTAGGAAGCACATCATGTCAGACGTTCAAGTATTAAAACCCCTGAAGACCTGGAGTCACCTGGCGGCACGCCGCCGCAAGCCCAGCGAGTATGAAATCGTCAGCGTTAACCTGCATTACAACGACCGAGAGCCCGACGCGCCCTACGAACTCGACCCCAACTTGTTCATGAACAAGTGGTACAAAACGAACACGTTCGGAAGTCCACTCAAACATGCCGACTGGAATGCATTTCGGGATCCCGAAGAGGTGGTCTACCGAAGCTACAACATGATGCAAGACGGCCAGGAAAATTATGTTTTTGGACTGTTTGACCAGTTCAATAGCCGCGAGCATGACAAATCACTTGACCCTCGCTGGGCTGGCACGCTAGCCCGCTTGTACACACCGGCACGCTACCTGTTTCACACGGTGCAGATGGCGTCAGCCTACATCGGGCAAATGGCGCCGGCCAGCACCATTACCAATTGCAATTTTTTCCAGATGGCCGACAGCTTCCGTTGGCTCAGCCACACCGCCTACCGCACCAAGGAACTCTCCCTGTCGCATGTGGACAAAGGCTTTGCCGCGCAAGAGCGGGTGTACTGGGAGACCGACGCCGCCTGGCAGGGATTTCGCGAGCTGATGGAAAAAATTCTCATCACATGGGATTGGGCCGAAGCCTTCGTAGCCTTGAGCCTGGTAGCCAAGCCAGCCATCGACGAAGCGGTTTTGCGAAAGCTGGGGGACTCAGCGCGCCACAACGGAGACATGCTCTTGGGCTTGCTTACCGACGCCCAGTCGGTCGACTCCGCCAGGCATCGGCGTTGGGCCAGCTCCTTGGTAAAAATGGCTGTGGAAACCCCAGGTAACGCAGAAGTGATCAAAGGCTGGATCGCCAAGTGGGAACCGCTTGCAGACAAAGCCATTGATGCGTATTGCAATGCATTGGCAGACGTCCCCAATGCAGCGCAATTGGCAAAGCAAGCCAGCCGCGATTTCCGCCGGTCCTTAGACCTGTAAAGCACCATGGCGACACGGCTTACGCCCCGGCAGCTTCCGTGTCGCCTCATTTACTTTGGACAGGTACCGCAATGAGCCGACACCGGATTACGTCAACCATTAGCGGAAGTAGCTTTGATCAATGTGGACAGGATACGGTCTTGCGTGCGGCACTGCGTGCGGGAATTGCGTTTCCATACGAATGCAATTCCGGCGGCTGTGGAAGTTGCAAGTTCGAGTTGATCGAAGGGACTGTGGACAAGCTCTGGCCCACGGCACCGGGACTCAGTGAGCGCGACCAGCGCAAGGGGCATCTGCTGGCCTGCCAATGCAAGGCCACCAATGACCTGCAGATCAAATTTCGCACAGGAGTTCCCCAAGCCGTCGCCCCGACACCGGCGATACGACAGCGTGCCACCTTGACTGGCATGTCTGAGGTGACCCATGACATCCGGGAATTCAGATTTACCACCATAGAAGCTGCTGCGTTTCGACCGGGCCAATATGCCATGCTTGAGATCCCCGGCGTGCCCGAAGCGCGGGCATATTCCATGTCAAATATCGGCAACACCGAGGGCCAATGGCACTTTCAAATTCGCCGGGTGCGAAGTGGTCGCGCCACTGAACGACTGTTCGAGCACCTGGCAATTGGAGATATCGTCGAGATAGACGGCCCTTATGGGCATGCCTATCTGAGGCCCGACGTTCCACGCGACATCATCTGTGTTGCCGGAGGCTCCGGTTTGGCGCCCATGGTGTCCATTGTGCGGGGTGCAGCTCAAGCGGAAATGCTCAAAACACGCCGACTGCACTTTTTCTATGGCGGAAGAACTGCGCGCGACATCTGTAGCGACGACTTTTTACAGGTTTTGGGGGAGCATGCATGCTCCGTTCAATTCCACCCGGTGGTATCCATGCCGCGGGATGACACGAGCAAGCATTGGACTGGTGAAACGGGCTTTGTCCATGAAGCGGTCCAACGCGCTTTTGGTGAGCGCCTGTCCGATTTTGAGTTTTACCTCGCCGGCCCGCCCCCCATGACGCAGGCCATGCAGGAAATGCTCATGCTCGCCCATAAGGTTCCGTTTGAACAGATTCATTTCGACCGTTTTTTTTAGCTGGGCAAGCGGGGCAACTACACGGACCGAAATCCCTATTCAAACACCGGCGAACTGGGCTTGGCTACTGGTTTGCCCGCGGCCGCCCAGGCGTCAAAGCCCCCGGCAATAGAAGAAACCTTGAGGTACCCCATGGCGTGCAATTGGACGGCGGCCAGGGCGGCGCGGCCACTGGTTTTGCAATAGAGCACGATGTTGAGGTCGCGCGCGGCAAGCTCGGGGCTGCCGCTCATCTTGAATTCGAGCAGGCCGCGCGACATATGTACCGCACCCGGCAGGTGGCCTGCGGCGTATTCATCGGCCTCACGCACGTAAATCAGCACAGCGGCGTCGCGAATGGCGTCTTCGGCCTGGGTAATGGCGATTTCGTGGGTATGGGCTTTGGCCTAGGCCACCAGGTCGTGAGCGGTTTTCATAGGCTGTGTCTTTCGGTAGGCTGGATCAGCGGGGTTTGAGGCGAAGCTGGTTGCTATCGAAAACCTCGACGACAACCGCAATTCCCTGCCCCACGCTTTGGGTGACGGTGCAAAAGCTCTCGAACTGTTCCAGCACGCGGTCCAGATGCTCTAAAGACGCCGCAGGCACGCCCAGGGTCAGCACCGCGCGGATTTGCAGCACACGCAGGCGGCCTTCGCTGTTGCGCCCGACCTGGGCTTCGACCTCGCAGCGCAGGGGTTCCGGGTTTTGCTTGAACTTGCGCAGCGCAAACAAGAGCGAATCGGCCAGGCAGTTGCCCACAGCCGCTGCCAGCAGTTGCACGGGTGACGGCCCCAGGCCGCTGCCCAAGGGCGCGGGCTCGTCGGCCAGCAGGGGCGGCACCGTACCACCAAAGCTGACGCTGAATTGGTAGTCCTTCTGTTGCTGCAGGCTGACGTGGACCAGGGTTTCGCTCATGAAGTTCCAATAGTGAAGTTGCTAGGTTTGCGTTCAATGCGGCTTGCGTTCGGCCAAGCGCACGATGCCCAGGGCCTTGAGCACGTATTTCTCGTAGACCGGCTCGGACGTGCCGTTGCGGATTTTTCGCAGGAAGTATTTCTCGAAGGCAATCTTGGCCAGGTGCACCCATTTGCCCTTTTTGAACCAGTTGACATTGCGCGGCGGTATTTGCGGCAGCGCCACAAAGGCGGCACCGGTGTCGCCCATGTCGGCCAGGCAAATGGCGTTCCAGGTGCCCTTGGCCAGGGCGGGTTTGCCAGCCAGCTCGTCGGCAATATTGTGGCAAATAGCGCCCACCATGCTCTCGATCATGTAGCCGGTTTTGGGCGTGCCGGTGGGCACCGGCGTCACTTCTACCGGGGGGATGGCCACGCACACACCGGCCGAAAAAATGTTCTTGTAGGCCTTGCTGCGCTGAAACTCATCAATCAGCACAAAGCCGCGCGGGTTGCACAAATGGGGCACGGCAGCCACCGCGTCCACGCCCTTGAAGGCCGGCAGCATCATGGACAGCTTAAATCCCAGTTCGTGCTCTTTGTACACATTACCCAGGTCGTCGAGCTGGGTCACGAACATCTTGCCTTCTTCGACCTTGGTGGTCTTGGCGTTGGTGATCCACTTCATGTCGCGGTTGCGCATCTCAGACTCGAGCATCGACTTGCTGTCGCCCACACCGCCCAAGCCCAGGTGGCCGATATAGGGCTCGCTGGTCACGTAGGTAATGGGCACTTTGTGGCGCAGCTTGCGGCGGCGCAGGTCGGTGTCCAGAATGAAAGCGAATTCATAGGCCGGACCAAAGCAGCTCGCGCCCGGCATGGCGCCAATCACCAGCGGGCCAGGGTCTTTAAGAAAATGCTCGTAATCAGCCCAAAATGCATCTGCGTGGTCTACCGTGCACACCGAATGCGTAAAGCCGCCACCGCCGTGCGATGCGGGCCCGGCGCCGGGCACCTCGGAAAACGACAGTTTGGGGCCGGTGGTGATGACCAGGTAGTCATAGGCCAGGCTCTGGCCGTCGCCCAAGGTCAGGGTGCTGGCTTCGGCGTTGATGGCGGTGACGGGCTGCGCAATGAAACCAATGCCTTTGCGCTCCAGATAGGGTTTGATGGGCAGCGTAATTTCTGCGCGTTTGCGCCAGCCCACGGCCAGCCAGGGGTTGCTGGGTACGAATTGAAAATAGTCCACCGCGTTGACAACGGTGACTGTGTGTTCTTTGGGTAGCAGATCGCGCAGCTCGTATGCGGCGGGAAGTCCGCCTATGCCTGCGCCAACGATCACGGTATGGGCCATGCTGCCTCCTGATAAGCGATACGCCTATTGGGACGCATAAACTCGCACCCGTCCTTGCGCCAAGTCAAATTGCAGCAGGGCAGGAGCACGCCCAGGCGGGCTTCGGAAGGTTCGGGGCTGCACCGAGGGCCGCAGCGGCCGGAAGGCTAGGCCAGGTACATCTGGCGCAGCCGCTCCAGTTCAGGCTCGGCCAGGCCCAGGCCTTGCTTCAGGTACTGCGCCATGGAGCCGTAATCGACGTCAATGGCCTGCAAGGAGGCTTGCAAAAACTCCTCGCGTACGCGCCAGACCACGTCCAGCACCTCGGCGCTAAGCGCACCGCTCTGCCCCGCGCCGTGGCGGTACAAGGCGTTGGTGAGCAAATAGTCTTGCAAGATGTCTTCCTGGGACACGCCCAGCGCCGACAAAATCAGCACTGCAGCCAGGCCCGTACGGTCTTTGCCTGCGGTGCAATGGAACACCAGGGGCGCGTCAAACGCCAGCAGATGCACAAACAGCTGGGCAAAGCGGTCTGAGTTCTGGCGCACAAAGCCCTGGTAAGTGACTCGCATGGCATCCGCGGCGGCTTGTGGCGTGATGGGTTGGCCTTGCTCCAATTGCGAGTGCAAATACTGCACCAGCGTGGGCTCAATGGCCAAGTGGTGGCGCTGGGTACCGGGCCACTGGTAAGCCTGCGCCGCGCTCTCTTGCTGGCCCCGAAAGTCAAAGCTGCGCCCGATGTTGAGCGCCTGTAGCTGCCCCAGGTCCGTGTCCGTCAAGTTTGCCAAGTGGTCTGAACGAAACAGCACGCGCCAGCGCACCGTGCGCCCACCGTGCGCGCCGTAGCCACCCAGGTCCCGAAAATTGCTGGCGCCTTGCAAGGCCAGGTGGCGCAGGGGTGATTGCATGGCGGTCTCCAAAGCCAAAGAGGCAAAAAACGGAACAAAAAAATCGGGCGTGGCCAGCCGATATCGACCAGAACACGCCCGCGATGGGCTGAGCGCCCAGATGCTAGCAGCGGCGTGTTGCCACGCCAATCCGATTACAAGACTTCGAAAATACCGGCCGCGCCCATGCCGCCACCAATACACATGGTCACGCACACGCGCTTTGCGCCACGGCGCTTGCCTTCGATCAGGGCGTGGCCTGTGAGGCGCTGGCCGCTCATGCCAAAGGGGTGGCCCACGGCAATCGCGCCGCCGTTGACGTTGAGCTTGTCCGCAGGAATGCCCAGCTTGTCGCGGCAGTACAAAACTTGCACTGCGAAGGCTTCATTGAGTTCCCACAGATCGATGTCCTGAATGCTCAGGCCCAGGCGCTTGAGCACCTTGGGAATGGCGTAGACCGGGCCAATGCCCATTTCGTCAGGCTCGCAGCCCGCCACGGCAAAGCCCAAAAAACGGCCCAGGGGTTTCAGGCCTTTTTGCTCGGCCAGCTTCTCGTGCATCACGACGACAGCACCGGCGCCGTCAGACAGTTGACTGGCGTTACCCGCCGACACCACACCGCCGGGCAAAGCCGGACGCAGGCCCATGATGCCTTCATAGGTGGTGCCCGCACGAATGCCTTCGTCATCGCTGACGGTAATCTTCTTGCTCATCAGGCCCATGACCTTGTCGGCTACGCCCATGGTGACGGTAATCGGCGCGATTTCATCCTTGAACAGGCCTTTTTCCAGAGCGGCAGCCGCTTTTTGCTGGCTTGACGCACCGTACTGGTCCATGGCTTCACGGCTGATGCCGTAACGCTTGGCCACCTGCTCGGCGGTTTGCAACATCGACCAGTACACCTCTGGTTTGTTCTTTTCCAGCCAAGGGTCGGCCAACATGTGCTTGTTCATCTCTTGCACCGTGCTGGAAATGGCTTCCACGCCGCCCGCCACGTAGATATCGCCTTCGTTGGCAATGATGCGCTGCGCTGCCATGGCAATCGTTTGCAGTCCCGAGGAACAAAAACGGTTGATGGTCATGCCCGAGACAGTGACCGGGCAGCCTGCGCGCAGGGCGATCTGACGCGCGATATTGGCGCCCGTGGCACCCTCGGGCTGGCCGCAGCCCATGATGACGTCGTCCACTTCGGCGGCTTCAATACCGGCGCGCTGAATGGCGTGTTCGACGGTATGGCCACCCATGGTGGCACCATGGGTCATATTGAAGGCACCCTTCCAGCTTTTGGTCAGTGGCGTGCGGGCAGTGGAAACAATTACAGCAGCGGTCATGGCTATTCCTTAGTTAAATGTCTTGCCTTGGGCGGCCAGTTGGGCCAGCAGGGGCGCGGGCTTCCAGAAATCGGCGTCGTCGCGCGGGTTCTGGGCGAAACGGTGCATGGCTTGCACCACGTTGAACAGGCCAACTTCGTCGGCGTACAGCATCGGGCCACCGCGGTAGGCAGGAAAACCGTAGCCAAAGATGTAGCAAATATCGATATCGCTTGCCTTGTTGGCAATGCCTTCTTCCAATATGTGGGCCGCCTCATTCACCAAGGCGAACACCAGGCGCTGCACGATCTCTTCGTCAGAAATTTTGCGCGGCGTGATGCCTTGGGCGGCGCGGTAGTCTTCGATCATCTGGACGACTTCGGCGTTCGGGATGGCGTCACGCTTGCCCGGCTTGTAGTCGTACCAGCCAGCGCCAGTTTTTTGGCCAAAGCGGCCTTTTTCGCACAGCAAATCTGCAGTCTTGCTGTATTTCATGTTGGCGCGCTCGGTGGCGCGGCGCTTGCGGATGGCCCAGCCAATGTCGTTGCCGGCCAAGTCGCCCATGCGGAAGGGGCCCATGGCCATGCCAAATTTTTCCATGGCTTTGTCCACCTGCGCGGGCGTGCAACCTTCGTCTAGCAAAAAGCCACCTTGGCGGCCGTATTGCTCGATCATGCGGTTGCCGATAAAGCCGTCGCACACGCCCGAGACCACAGCGGTTTTGCGGATTTTCTTGGCCACGACCATCACAGTGGCCATCACGTCTTTGGCAGTTTTTTCGCCTCGCACCACTTCCAGCAGCTTCATGACGTTAGCGGGGCTGAAGAAATGCAGGCCCACCACGTCTTGTGGACGCTTGGTAAAAGACGCGATTTTGTTCAAGTCCAGCGTGGACGTGTTGGAGGCCAAAATGGCGCCGGGCTTCATCACGCGGTCAAGTTCCTTGAACACGGCTTCTTTGACGCCGATTTCTTCAAACACGGCCTCAATCACCATGTCCGTGCCACTCAGGTCGTCGTAGCTCAGGGTGGTGGACAAAAGCGCCATGCGTTCGTCGTATTTGGCTTGCTTGAGCTTGCCTTTTTTGACCTGGGATTCGTAATTGCCACGGATCGTGGCCAGGCCACGGTCTAGCGCTTCTTGCTTCATTTCCAGCATCCTCACAGGCACGCCGGCGTTCAAGAAATTCATGGCGATGCCGCCACCCATGGTGCCTGCGCCAATGATGGCCACGCTCTGGATGTCGCGCAGCGGGGTGTCTGCGGGCACGTCGGGAATCTTGGACGCAGCACGCTCACCCAAGAACAGATGGCGCAGGGAACGGCTCTCAGGCGTCCACATCAGGTTGATGAAAATCTCGCGCTCGGTGGCCATGCCGGCCTCGAAATTGCCTTTGGTGGCGGCTTCAACGGCATCCACACATTTGAGCGGTGCGGGAAAGTTCTTGGACATGCCGCCCACCATATTGCGGGCAAACTGAAAGTACGCGTCGCCCAGCGGATGCTTGCAGGGAAGCTGGCTAACGATGGGCATGGGGCGGGTCGCGGCGACCGAGCGCGCAAAGGTCAGCGCCTCTTCGGCCAAAGACTCCGGCGAAGCGGAAATCTTTTGGAACAGCTGCTGGCCAGGCAACATGGCTAGCATTTCAGCCTTGATCGCCTCGCCGCTGACGATCATATTGAGCGCAGGCTCCACGCCCAAGACGCGCGGCAGGCGCTGCGTGCCGCCAGCGCCGGGGAGCAGCCCGAGCTTGACTTCAGGCAGCGCGATGCTGGCACCCGGTGCTGCCACACGGTAGTGGCAACCCAGCGCCAGCTCCAAACCGCCGCCCATGGCCACGCTGTGAATGGCCGCAACCACAGGTTTGCTGGACTTTTCGAGCAGCTGGATCACGCTGTTGAGGTTGGGTTCCTGCATCGCCTTGGGCGAGCCAAATTCGCGGATGTCGGCGCCGCCCGAGAAGGCTTTGCCAGCGCCGGTCAGCACAATGGCCACCACGGCGGGGTCAGCCAGCGCTTGTTCCATGCCCTGGGCGACGCCTTGGCGGGTGGACAAGCCCAGGCCGTTGACCGGCGGGTTGTCGAGGGTGATGACGGCAATATCGCCGTGAACCTGGTAGTGGGCAGTCATGCTTTCAATCCTTGAAGTGAATGAACGAAGAAGAAGGGAGTGGACATGGAGAATGGCAAAAAAGAACGACCGTTCTTTTTTTGCCAAATTGTAGGGGCTTTCTGCCGCGTGCTGGCCCAGTTTGTCTCGGCTGAGACTGTAACTCTAGACTTCCAGCCACTCTTTGCGCACCGCCGTGTCGGCGCGCAAGGCCTGCGGGCTGCCGTCAAACACGATGCTGCCGTGCCCCATGACCAGGCAGCGGTCCGAGATTTGCATCGCAATCGTGAGCTTTTGCTCGATCAGCAGGACCGACAAACCGCGCGCGCGCAGCGTCTGCAAATAAGTGGCTACCAACTCGACGATCTTGGGCGCCAGGCCTTCGGTGGGCTCGTCGATGATGATCAGATCGGGGTCACCCATTAGCGTGCGGCACAAGGTCAGCATCTGCTGCTCGCCGCCGGAGAGGACGCCGGCTTCGGTGTGCTCGCGCTCCTTGAGGCGAGGGAAAATCGCGTACATGTCCTCAAAAGTCCATCGCGGTTTCTTGTTGGCGCGCTTTTGGCCCAGCAAGAGGTTTTGGTGCACCGTGAGCTTGGGGAAGATATCGCGGTTTTCTGGCACATAACCCACGCCCAAATTGGCGATCTCATAGGACTTGCGGCCCTGGATTTGCTTGCCGTTCCACAGCACCGAACCCTGGCTTTCCACCATGCCCATGATGGCCTTGGCCGTGGTGGACCGGCCCGAGCCGTTGCGCCCGAGCAAAGCGACGATTTCGCCCTCGCCCACCTGCAGGTTCACGCCGTGCAAGACGTGGCTTTTGCCGTAAAAGGCTTGTAATTGAGAAACTTGCAGCATGCTTAATGTCCTTGAGCAGATTCACCAACCTGTGCGTCGGCCACTGAAGAGCCCAAATAGGCCTCTTGCACCCGGGCACTGGCGCGCACTGCGTCTGGCGTGTCAAAGGCAATCACCTCGCCATACACCAGCACAGCAATGCGATCGGCCAGACCAAACACCACGCCCATGTCATGCTCAACCGTCAGCAGGGTTTTGCCCTCGGTCACTTGCTTGATAAGGGCAATAAAGCGTGTGGTTTCGCTTTTGCTCATGCCCGCCGTGGGTTCGTCCAACAGAATAACGTTAGCGCCCCCGGCAATGGTGATACCCACTTCAAGCGCACGCTGTTCGGCATAGGTCAGGTTCAGGGCCACCACGTCGCGCTTTTTGTGCAGGCCGATCATCTCCATCAGTTCCTGCGCGCGCGCGTTGGCGTCGTCCAGGTCCACCAGAAACTTCAGGAAGGTGTAACCGTAGCCCAAGCTCCAGAGCACACTGCAGCGCAGGTTCTCAAACACGCTGAGTTTGGGGAAGATGTTGGTGATCTGAAAGCTGCGCGACAAACCCATGCGGTTGATCTCAAACGGCTTTTTACCCTTGATCTGCTGGCCGTTGAGAATAATGTCGCCGCTGGTAGGCGCCATGCGCCCGCTGATCAGATTAAAGAGTGTGGACTTGCCCGCGCCGTTAGGGCCGATGATGGCCACGCGTTCGCCCTGGCGCACCGCCAAGCTGGCGCCCCGGATGATTTCTGTCTTGCCAAAACTCTTGCGCAGATCGCGCAGTTCCAGGGCCATGGACACCGAGCTTGCTTTGCTATGGATTGAGGCGCTCATGGTGCGGCTCCTGCGCTATGGGTTTCTTTTTCAATGGCTTCTTGGGCGGCATCCCAGCGCGCGCCAAAACGCCCTTGGGCCAACGAGAAAATCCAAACCCCAAGGGCCAGCACGGCGCATAAGCCTAGCCAGGATTGCGCAGAGGTTGTATCCAGCGGCAGGCCCATGAAGTTCACCACTGAGCCCATGGCTGAATTGAGTTGGCGGTGGTAGACCATTTCTACCAGCGCAGCCACCGCCACCAGCAGTACCAGGCTTGCTGCAGCCAGCACGCCATAGGCCGGCAGCAATGGACGCAGCTTGCCGTGGCGCGCAACCTGCAGGTTGAGCATGATCAGGCTGGCAATGCCGCCGGGCGCATACATCACCATCACCATGAACACCAGGCCCAGGTACAAAAGCCAGGCCTGGGTGTATTCGCTCAGCAGCACAAAAGCCAGCACCATTAGCACCGCGCCAATGATGGGTCCGAAGAAGAAGGTGGCACCGCCCAAAAAGGTGAACAGCAAGTAAGCCCCCGAGCGCGCCGCACCCACCACTTCGGCGTTGACAATCTCAAAATTGAGCGCGCCCAGGCCGCCGGAGATGCCGGCAAAAAACCCGGCAATGATGAAGGCCGTGTAGCGCACCCGCTGCGGGTTGTAACCAATGAATTCCACCCGCTCAGGGTTGTCACGCACCGCGTTCAAGAGCCGCCCCAGCGGGGTTTGGGTAAACGCGTACATCAGCACCACGCACACCATGGTGTAGGCGGCAATCAGGTAGTACACCTGCTTGGCCGGGCCAAAGGTAATGCCCATGACGGCCGGGCCCGACATGCGGTTGCCAGAAATGCCACCTTCGCCCCCAAAAAACTCTGGCACCATAAGCGACATGGCAAACACCAGTTCGGCCAGGCCCAGGGTAATCATGGCAAAAGTGGTGCCCGATTTGCGCGTGGTTACATAACCGAACAGCACAGCAAAGGCCATGCCCGCCAGGCCGCCTGCCAGGGGCACCAGCGATACCGGCAAAGGCATGCCCGCGCCCGAGTACATATTGAGCGCATGGATGGACACAAAAGCGCCCAGCCCGGTGTAGACCGCATGGCCAAAGCTGAGCATGCCGCCTTGGCCGAGCAACATGTTGTAAGACAGGCAAGCGATGATGGCGATACCCATTTGCGAGAGCATGGTTACCGACAAACCGCTGGTAAACACCTGCGGCACCACCAGCAGCAGCGCTGCAAAAAGGGCCCAAAGCCACACCGACCCAATGCGGGCATTCCAACGTTGCATGGCGCTCATCCTTCCCGGTTACCCAAAAGACCCTTGGGTCGGAATATCAAAATCAGCACCAAAAATAGGTACGGCAGGATGGGCGCCACTTGCGACAGCTTCATGGTCAAGAGCGTATTGGCGCTGAGTGTCGCGCCCACCGACACGCCGACTTGCTGCAAGGCGCCAAGCAAGCTGTAGTCAAAGGCCACGGCAAAAGTTTGTATCGTGCCAATCAACAGTGACGCCAAAAACGCGCCCGAGAGCGAGCCCATGCCGCCTACCACCACCACCACAAAAATAATGGAACCCACGGTCGCGGCCATGGAAGGTTCGGTCAAAAAGGTGCTGCCGCCAATCACACCGGCCAAACCAGCCAAGGCGGCGCCCGCACCAAACACCAGCATTAGCACCCGCGGTACGTTGTGGCCCAACGCCTCGACCGCGTCCGGGTGGGTGAGCGCCGCCTGAATCACCAAGCCGACGCGGGTGCGGGTGAGCAAGAGCCAGATCGACACCAGCATGGTCAACGCCACCAGCACCATAAAGCCGCGTGTGGCGGGAAAAGGTGAGCAGACGACCCGCACGGCTGGGTCTACTGCACTGCACATCTCGGCGTTTGCCGCGCCCCAGACCATGCGCAGGCCCGATACCGTGTCGTTAATCAGCGTAAACGCAGGGCCCTGCAAAGCGGTCGGCGGCTTGAATTCAATGGCAATGCGACCCCAGACAAGTTGCACCAGCTCAAGCACCACATAGGTCAGGCCAAAGGTAATGAGCAGCTCTGGCACGTGACCAAACTTATGCACTCGGCGCAGGCAATAGCGCTCAAAGACTGAACCTAAGACACCCACGATCAGGGGCGCTACCAACAGCGCAGGCCAAAAGCCCAGCACCTGCGACACCGAGTAGCCGATGTAAGCGCCTAGCATGTAGAAGCTTGCGTGCGCAAAATTGAGCACACCCATCATGCTGAAGATCAGCGTCAGGCCCGAGCTCAGCATGAACAGCAGCAGCCCGTAGCTGATGCCGTTGAGCGTCGAAATAATAAAAAACTCCATACCTACCGACTCCAAGCTCTGCCAATCCACAAAAAAAATGAGCCCGCTGCGGCCATCCGCGCCACGGGCTCTTGACGGTCAACGCTGGGCGATCAGCCGGGGCGCTTCATCTGGCAGCTCGTGGGCGTGCTCGACACATAGTTAGGGTACTCCTTGACCGGTACGAGCGTCATGCCGGTGTTCTCAGGGTTGTAAGGGTACTTTTTGTCGGCCTTTTGCCACACCGTCATGTACAGCGGCTGTTGCAACTGGTGGTCCATCTTGCGCATTTGCACCTCGCCGTTGAAGCTCTTGACCTCAATGCCTTCCAACGCTGCGGCCACTTTCACCGGGTCGGTTGATTTGGCTTTTGCAATGGCCGCGCCCACGGTCTCAAAAATGCGGATGGTCGAACCGGTATAGAAGTCGTCGTTGTACTTTGCCTTGAACTCGTTCATCCACTTGTCCATCTGGCCACCCATGTTGTAGTGGCTATAAGCGATTTGATAAACGCGGCCAGCGCCATTGGTGCCCAGGGCCGTGGGCGTGCCCGTGACACCAGCGTAATACGTGAAGAACTTGCCGGTATAGCCGTTTTCATTGGCGGCCTTGACCAAAAGCGACAGGTCAGAGCCCCAGTTGCCAGTAATCACCGTGTCAGCGCCCGCAGCCTTGATCTTGGCGATGTAGGGCGCGAAGTCACGCACCTGGGCCAGCGGATGCAGGTCTTCGCCCACGATTTGGATGTCCGGGCGCTTGCGGCCCAGGGTTTCCTTGGCGTATTTGGCCACTTGCACACCGTGCGAGTAGTTTTGGCCCAGGATGTACACCTTTTTGATGTCGGGCTGGTCCACCATGAAGCTCGACATGGCTTCCATCTTCATGGAGGTGTCTGCGTCAAAGCGGAAGTGCCAGTAGCTGCACTTGCTGTTGGTCAGATCTGGGTCCACAGCCGAGTCGTTGAGGTAAATCACCTCTTTGCCGGGGTTGCGTTCGTTGTGCTTGGTGACCGCATCGCTCAGGGCCAATGCCACCGAGGAGCCATTGCCCTGGATGATGTAGCGCACGCCTTGGTCAATTGCTGCCTTGAGCGCGTTCAAGCTCTCGGTAGGGCTGAGCTTGTTGTCCATGCCGATGATTTCAAAGTTCACGCCGGCCGGGTTGCCCTTGCCGCTGAATTTTTCAGCGAAAAACTGGTAACCCTTTAGCTGACTCACACCCACTGGGCCGAGCAGGCCGGTCAGGGGGTCAATACGGACCATCTTGACGGTTTCACCCTTTTGGGCAAAGGCGCCGCCGGCGGCCAAAACGAACACCGCAGCAGCGGTAAATTTCAACGCAAATGACATGGGAAACTCCTTGATTGGTACAAAGCGCAGGCTACAAGACAAACCGGCCCCGAGTACCGCGGGTTCACCCTAGGAAAGTCACCTAGGGGATAGATAGCTCAAGTCCTTGGCCTTTGGCTTCGCACCAACGTGGTGCAATTACATGCCGGGAAGTTGGTAGTCGCGCAATGTCTCGCGCAACTTGGTCTTTTGCATCTTGCCGGTGCCGCCCAAGGGAATGGAGTCAATGAAAACCACATCGTCCGGAATCTGCCACTTGGCGGTACGCCCTTCGTAAAAGGCCAGCAGCTCTTCGCGACTCACTTCGGCACCGGGCTTTTTCACCACCACAACCACCGGGCGCTCGTCCCATTTGGGGTGCTTCATGCCAATGCAGGCGGCCATGGCCACCGCCGGGTGCGCCATGGCGATGTTTTCTACGTCAATCGAGCTGATCCATTCACCGCCAGACTTGATCACGTCCTTGCTGCGGTCGGTGATTTGCATATAGCCGTCGGGGTCAATGGTGGCCACGTCCCCGGTGGGAAACCAGCCATCCACCAGCGGGGAGCCGCCCTCGCCTTTGTAGTACTGGGCAATCACCCAAGGGCCCTTGACCAGCAAGTCGCCGTAAGCCTTGCCGTCCCAAGGCAACTCAGCCCCCGCCTCGTCCACAATCTTCATGTCCACCCCGTACAGCGCGCGACCCTGCTTGAGCCGCACCGCCATTTTTTCACCGTCATTCATCGCCATGTGGCGGTTTTTCAAGGTGCAGACCGTGCCCAGGGGCGACATCTCCGTCATTCCCCAAGCGTGCAGCACTTCCACGCCGTACAGATCGTTAAAGGCAGTGATCATGGCCGGTGGGCAGGCCGAGCCGCCAATGACCGTGCGCTTGAGAGTGGAGAAGCGCAAATCGCCCTGCTGCATGTGGCCCAGCATCATCTGCCAGACGGTCGGCACGCCCGCCGCAAATGTCACTTTTTCGGACTCGATCAACTCAAAAATCGACTTGCCGTCCATGGCTGGGCCGGGGAACACCATCTTGGCCCCGGTCATGGCAGCCGCATACGGCAAGCCCCAGGCGTTGACGTGGAACATGGGCACCACCGGCAGCACGCTATCGCGCGCGCTCATGTTCAGGGCGTCGGGCAAGGCGCCGGCCCAGGCGTGCAGGATGGTGGAGCGGTGGCTGTACAGCGCGGCTTTGGGGTTGCCCGTGGTGCCGCTGGTGTAGCACATGCTTGAGGCCGAGTTCTCGTCAAACTCGGGCCAGTCGTACCGGTCTGGGTGCGGCGCAAGCCAGGCCTCGTAGCTTTGCAGGCCAGGGATGCCGCAGTCCGTGGGCAGTTTGTCGGCGTCACACAGCGCAATGAAATGCTTGATGGTGGTACAGCGCCCGTGCACCGCCTTGACGATGGGCAAAAACGTCATGTCAAAGCACAAGACCTGGTCTTCGGAATGGTTGGCTATCCAAACAATCTGGTCTGGGTGCAGGCGGGGGTTGAGCGTGTGCAAGACGCGGCCCGAGCCGCTCACGCCAAAATACAGTTCCAGGTGACGGTAGCCGTTCCAGGCCAGTGTGGCAACACGGTCACCAAAGGCCAGCTTCATCTGGTCCAGCGCATTTGCGGCCTTGCGCGAGCGCTTGGCAATGTCACGGTAAGTGCAGCGGTGGATGTCGCCTTCTACGCGGCGTGAAACGATCTCGCCTTCATGGTGGTGGCGATCTGCAAATTCAATCAATGAAGAAATGAGCAATTGCTGGCTTTGCATCAACCCGAGCATAGGAAATCCCCTGAAAATAACGGTCGCCGAGATAGACGTTTGAACCCCAAGAAGCGCGAATATTACCCCCAGCTCTGGGCCCCTAAATATGCTGCATCGCAGCATTACCTGGGCTCTTCAAGGCCAAGGCCAGATGTCGGAAAATACAGCCCATGCCCCAAGCCACAGCACCCTTACCCTCCGAGCCCCGCAGCAAGCCCCCATCGGGGATTACCCCGGGCCCGTGGACACAGCGTTACGCCGCCTTGGGCGAGGACTTTGTTGCAACGCTGGAGCCGTCGCCCCTGTCCGCTCCTTACTGGGTGGGATGCAATGACGCGCTGGCCACACAGCTCGGTTTGGCTGCCGATTGGGCCGCGTCAGACGCACTGCTCAATACCTTCACGGGCAACCAACTTCCCGACGGCGGCGCGCAAACGGCCAGCGTCTACAGCGGCCATCAGTTTGGCGTGTGGGCCGGGCAACTGGGCGACGGGCGGGCATGCGCGCTGGGCGAACTGGCAGGCCATGAGGTGCAACTCAAGGGCGCCGGGCCCACGCCCTATTCCCGCCGGGGCGACGGCCGCGCCGTGCTGCGCAGCTCTATCCGCGAGTTTTTGTGCAGCGAGGCCATGCACGCCCTGGGCGTTCCCACCACGCGCGCACTGTGTGTGACCGGCTCGGACGCGCCGGTCTGGCGCGAGGAGCGTGAAACCGCCGCGGTGGTGACCCGCGTGGCGCAGAGCTTTGTGCGCTTTGGTCATTTTGAGCATTTTTCGCACACCCAGCAGCACGCACAACTGCGCACATTGGCCGACTACGTGATCGACCACTTTTACCCCGAATGCCGAAGCGCTGTGGGCGAAGATGGTCCCTATATCGCGCTGCTCCAAGCCGTAACCGGGCGCACCGCCGAGATGGTGGCGCACTGGCAATCGGTCGGCTTTTGCCACGGCGTGATGAACACCGACAACATGAGCATCCTGGGCCTGACCTTGGACTTCGGCCCCTTCCAGTTTCTCGACGGCTACGACCCGGCGCACATCTGCAATCACTCCGACACCCAGGGTCGGTACGCTTTTCACAAACAGCCCAACGTCGCCTACTGGAACCTTTTTTGCCTGGGTCAGGCGCTCATGCCACTCATCGGCGAGCAAGAGCACGCCATTGCCGCCTTGGAAACCTTCAAGGCTCGCTACCCCCAGGCCTTGGCTTCGCGCATGGCGGCCAAACTGGGCTTTGAACGCGCACACGAAAACCAGCGCCCCCTAATTGAGACCGCGCTCAAGCTGCTGGCACAAGAGCGGGTCGACTTCACCATCTTCTGGCGCAGACTGAGCCATTGGGCTGCAGGCATGGACGCCGCCAACAGCCAAGTGCGCGACCTGTTTGTGGACCGCGCCGCTGCCGACACCTGGCTGACCGACTTCCGGGCGCTGCACGCCCAAGATACAACGTTGAACGGCGCCGCCACCTCAGAGCGCATGCTGCGCAGCAACCCGAAGTTTGTGTTGCGCAACCACTTGGGCGAACTCGCCATCCGCGCGGCCAAAACCCGCGACTTTTCAGTCCTGCGCCAACTACAAACCGTGCTGGCCGACCCGTTTGCCGAACACCCCGCGCATGGAGACTGGGCCGGTTTTGCGCCTGAATGGGCTGCGAGCATTGAAATCAGCTGCAGCTCCTGAACCCCTGTTTTTTTTAAGAAAGCCACCCCATGATTACCAAGACCGACGCGCAATGGCGCGAACTGCTGCAAGCCAAGGGCGCCGAGCCCCAAGCCTTTGATGTGACGCGCCACGAATCTACCGAGCGCGCCTTTACCGGGCGCTGGGAATCCAACAAACAAAGCGGCACCTATCGCTGCATTTGCTGCGACCAGCCCTTGTTCTCGTCCGACACCAAATACGACTCGGGCACCGGTTGGCCCAGCTACTTTGCACCGATTGCCCCCGAGGCCGTGGGCACCAAGGTGGACGGCATGCTGTGGATGAAGCGCACCGAAGTGCATTGCTCTGGCTGCCACGCCCACCTGGGCCATGTGTTTGAAGATGGCCCCGCGCCCACGGGCTTGCGTTACTGCATGAATTCAGCGTCGCTACACTTCAAACCAGCATGAAGCCCTTTCTCGACTTTTTCCCCATCCTTCTGTTTTTTGGGGCCTACAAGCTTTATGACATCTACACCGCAACCGCCGTGCTGATGGCTGCTACCGTGTTGCAAAGCGCTTATGTCTACCAGACCCAAAAGCGGCTGGAAATCATGCAAAAAGTCACGCTGGTGCTGGTACTGGGCTTTGGCGCCCTGACCCTGGGCCTGCACGACGAGCGCTTTATCAAGTGGAAACCCACCGTGTTGTACGGCGCCATGACGCTAGGCTTGGCCTATGCCTTCTGGGTGGCGCGCAAAAACGTGGTGCGCTTGCTGCTTGGCCAGCAAATGGAACTTCCCGACATGGTGTGGCACCGACTGAACCTGCTCTGGGTGCTTTACTGTGCCTTCATGGCCAGCATTAATGGCTATGTCGCGGCGTTTTACAGCACCGAAGACTGGGTCAACTTCAAACTCTGGGGTTACGCGTTTCCGCTGGTTTTCATCATTGGCCAAGGTCTTTATATTGCGCCGCACGTCAAGCTCAAGACCCCGGACGACGAAGCCAGTGGCCCGGGGGCCGCACCGTGAGCGCCGTATTGAACGCTACCGCTGCCAATTTGCAAGCCCGCCTGCAGGAGCGCCTAACCCCCACCGCGCTGGAAGTGATTGACGAAAGCTACCAGCACGCAGGCCATGTGGGCGCAAATGCCAGCGGTGTCGGCACGCACTTTCGGGTGCGCATCACTTCACCCTTCTTTACCGGAAAATCGCGCGTAGCCCGCCACCGCCTTGTGTATGATGTCGTGCAAGATTTCATTGACCAGGGCCTGCATGCACTGGCCATTGAAACCGACACTCCAAGTCCTTCTCCCCTGCCCTGAGCGGCACTGTCCACCTGGCCTCACCCGCCCGCCCCTTCAAATCAACCGCACCCTCACAGGAAATCGAATGAAAAAGCACGTACTTATCGCCACCGCAGCCGCCGTGTTGCTCGCGCTTGCCGGTTCGGCCATGGCGCAGAACATCGCCATCGTTAACGGCAAGGCCATTCCTACTGCCCGCGTGGAGGCGCTGGCACAGCAGGTGGCCAAGTCCGGCCGGCCCGTGACGCCGGACATGCAAGCCCAGTTGAAAGAAGAAATCGTGGCACGCGAAATCTTTGCCCAGGCGGCGCAAGCGCTCGGCTTGGACGCGACAGATGACTTCAAAACCCAGATGGAATTGATGCGCCAGTCGGTGATGATCCGCGAGCTTTTCGCCACCTTCCAGGCCAAAAACCCGGTCACCGACGCAGAAATCAAAGCTGAGTACGACAAGTTTGCCGCCGCAAACAGCGGCAAGGAATACAAGGCCCGCCATATCTTGGTGGAAAAAGAGGACCAGGCCAAGGCCATCATCGCCCAGTTGAAAAAAGGCGGGAAATTTGACGAAATCGCCAAAAAGTCCTCCAAAGACCCTGGCTCTGGCGCCAAAGGCGGCGAACTCGATTGGGCAAGCCCCAGCAGCTACGTCAAAGAGTTCTCAGAAGCCCTGGTGGGCCTGAGCAAAGGTAAAACGACTGAGGTGCCCGTGACGACCCAATTCGGCTTCCACATCATCCGCTTGGACGACGTGCGCGAGGCGCCGCTGCCCAAGTTTGAAGAGGTCAAGCCCCAGATCGCCCAACAGCTGACGCAGCAAAAAATGGGCAAATACCAAGAAGAACTGCGCAGCAAAGCCAAGGTCGAATAAGGCCACTAGCGCGCTGTCGCTTGAAACAAAAGACGCGGCCCAGGCCGCGTTTTTTTTAGCTTGTGCATTGTGGTCGCCTGCACCAGCAGGCCTGCGGGGCTAGACAAGCCGCCAGTTTTCTAACCCTGCGCCTGCATCCAAAACCACAGAATAGCCAGCAGCACCGGTTGGTGCAGCATGTAGTAGCTCAGGCTCCAGCGTCCTAAAAAGGCCAGGGGCCGCAAAACCGGCGCCAGTGGCGCGACAGTCACCCCACCCAGGGACAGGCGGCGCAGCAGCCACTGCGTGGCCGCCATGCCCCACCACACCACAGCCATCCAGGGCAGCAGAGGCACATAGTCTTCGGTAATAGGTTTGACGCTGATCAGGCCAATCCAATTGAGCTGCTTGGCATTGAAGGCTGCGTCCAACCAGCCCGCGTCTAGCGCCCAGGGGCCGGCAAATTTGAGCGCAAGCGCCACTGCGCCCATGGGCCACAACCAGCGTGCGCAACCTGCGCTCATGCGGGCCACAAGCAGCATCACCGCCATGCCGTGCAAGACGCCAAAGTAAATGAAACTCTTGGGAAACATCAGCACCGAGCCCAGCGTGACCAAGGCGGCGCAGCCAGCGATCTGCGCCCAGCGCCGCCAAAAGCGCGGCCAGCTTTGGCCCTGCGCCACCGCAATCGCCTGCCCAGCGCCTGCACAGAACAAAAACAAACTCAAGATGCAGGTACGCTGCCAGGTCCACAGCGGGTCGCGGTAAAAATTGGCTTGCAAGAGGCCGGCGTTGCTCAGGTCAAAGCAAAGGTGGAACACCGTCATCCACACCATGGCCGCGCCGCGCAGCGCATCTACAGCGTCCAGGCGGCCCGGTTTCATGGCATGCGACCTGTTAGCCCACCCACTTGCGGGCGTTGTGCCACAGCTCCATCCAGGGGCTGTGGGCGTTTTGGTCTTGCTGCGCGCGGTCAGACCAGCTCATCTGGACGTTGCGAAACACCCGCTCGGGGTGAGGCATCATGGCAGTAAAGCGGCCATCGGCGGTAGTCACGGCGGTCAGGCCGCCGGGGCTGCCATTCGGATTGAAGGGATAAGCCTCAGTGGCGGCGCCGCGGTGGTCCACAAAGCGCATGGCGGCAATGGCCTGCGCGGCTTCACCCCGGTGGGCAAAGTTGGCAAAGCCTTCGCCGTGTGCCACCGCGATCGGCAGGCGGGCACCGGCCATTCCCCGCAAGAACAGCGAGGGCGACTCCAGCACCTCGACCATGGACAGACGCGCCTCAAAGCGCTCGCTCTGGTTGGTGGTAAAGCGCGGCCAGGCCTGCGCACCCGGAATGATGTCGGCCAGTTCGGCAAACATTTGGCAGCCGTTGCACACGCCCAGACCAAAAGTATCACTGCGGCCGAAAAAAGCCTGGAACTGCGCCGCCAGGGCCGCGTTAAAGGTAATAGAGCGCGCCCAGCCAATGCCCGCACCCAGCGTGTCGCCGTAGCTAAAGCCGCCACAGGCGACCACGCCGGCAAAGTCGGCCAGCTTGGTACGGCCGCTCTGCAAGTCGGTCATGTGCACGTCATAGGCCTCAAAACCGGCCTCGGTAAAGGCGTAGGCCATTTCCATATAAGAGTTCACGCCTTGCTCGCGCAGGACCGCCACCTTGGGGCGGCTGAGCATGAGCGCCGGGGGCGCCACAAGGGGACTCCAGCCGCTGGGCAGGTACACGTGCATGCCGGGGTCAGCAGGCGCACCGGCTGCCGCGTGTTCGGCGTTGGCACTGGCCGGGTTATCGCGCAGTTGACAGATCTTCCAGCTCACGCTGTCCCAGACTTGGTGCAGGTCGTGCAAGGGTGCGCTAAAGATGGATTTGGCATCGCGCCAGATTTGCAGGCTGGGCCCGATGTCGCCTTGTGCTGCCGCCGTGGGGCGGGTTTTGCCCACCACGTGGCTGTGCTTGGACAGGCCGTGCGTGCGCAGGGTTTGCATCACTGCGTTGCGGTCTTCGGTGCGCACTTGCAAGACAACACCTAGTTCTTCATTAAACAGGGCTTTGAGTGTGAGCTCTTCGCGCCGCGCGCCCACTTGGCCGGCCCAGTTTTTGCTGTCGCCCACGTCCATGCGGCTGTCGGTCACGCCGTCGCCCTCAAGCACCAACATGTCCACGTTCAGGGCCACGCCCACGCGCCCGGCAAAAGCCATCTCGGCGACAGTGGCCAGCAAACCGCCGTCGCTGCGGTCGTGGTAAGCCAGAATTTTTCCGTCTGCGCGCAGGGCGTTGACCGCGTTCACCAGCGCCACCAGATCTTGCGCTTCGTCCAGATCGGGCACCACGTCGCCCACTTGGTTAAGGGTTTGCGCCAGGATGCTAGTGGCCATGCGGTTCTTGCCATGGCCCAGGTCGATGAGCACCAAGGTGGTGTCTTGGGTGGCGTCGAGCTGGGGCGTGAGCGTGGAGCGCACGTCGCCCAAAGTGACAAAAGCAGTCACGATCAATGACACTGGCGAGGTGACTTTTTTGGCGCCATCCGCATCTAACCACTGCGTGCGCATGGACAGCGAATCTTTGCCCACGGGAATCGACACGCCCAGCGCTGGGCACAGCTCCAGGCCCACGGCCCGTACGGTGGCGTAAAGCGCAGCGTCTTCGCCCGGTTCGCCACAAGCGGCCATCCAGTTTGCCGACAGCTTGACACGCGGCAGCTCAATGGGGGCTGCCAGCAAGTTAGTTATGGCCTCAGCTACCGCCATGCGGCCCGAGGCCGGGGCGTCCACTGCCGCCATGGGCGTACGCTCGCCCATGGCCATGGCTTCGCCGCCAAAGCCACTGTAATCCGCCAGCGTGACCGCGCAATCGGCCACCGGCACCTGCCAGGGGCCGACCATTTGGTCGCGATGGGTTAGGCCGCCCACGGTGCGGTCGCCGATGGTGATCAGAAAGCGCTTGGACGCTACGGTGGGATGCGATAGCACGTCGATCACGGCCCGTTGCAGGCTGACACCGGTCAGGTCCAAAGGGGCAAATGTGCGCTCAACGGTTTTGACGTCGCGGTGCATTTTTGGGGGTTTACCCAAAAGTACGTTCATCGGCATATTGACGGGTATCGCCCCCACGCTCCCCACTGCGTGTGGTTCGCTGCCCCCCAAGGGGGCCTTCGCGGCTTGGGACGGCCCGGCGCCGCTCAGCGCTGTTGCCCCCACGCTCGCCACTGCGTGTGGTTCGCTGCCC
>Ga0114978_10000156_pt1 | contig 56698 bp, 47 predicted proteins | sample S_140212_EF_Meta_FD_87027 | JGI IMG/M metagenome (GOLD analysis project Ga0114978, IMG submission 87027) | Freshwater microbial communities from Lake Simoncouche, Canada to study carbon cycling - S_140212_EF_MetaG | ecosystem: Environmental > Aquatic > Freshwater > Lake | place: Lake...
CTAATATATTATCCGGCTGGTACTCAAGTTACTTTTAATTATAGAAAAACTCTAGATTATTTTGATGAAATTAGGAGTGTAACTATTACTTTAAATACAACATACGCGAGCGCAAATATTCCAGGTTATATAGACGGACCTTTAAAAGGAATTAATAAACAAAAAAACATAAACAGTAAAATTAGTAACAGTCCTATTATGATTATTGATGAAATTGAACATAAAAATCTATTAGATTTAATGAATGCGAAAATACAAGATAAACTAAATTCAAAACAATAAAATAAACTTTTTTGCCTTTTTTATTATCAATTTTATTATTTAAAAATTGATAATAAAAACTATATATGTTATACATACATATACATTATAGACACGCCGCTCCAAGTAAAGCAATGAAGAATGCAAATATGACGACGGCAACACCGCATACGCATTCCAATAGAGTTGCACGGCTAATCGGGTTTGCAGCCGACGAAAGTCGGCATTCTGTTCAACAATTCAAACATGGAGCCGTTCTGTGCAAGGGTGGGAAAAAAATATGCTGTGGTCACAACATTGATACAAGAACGTCATATCGACAAAATATTTGTTGCAGCATTCATGCCGAAATGGGGGTGGTAACAAAGTTTTTAAATAGTTATATAAAAATACATTCGTATTCCAAAGATCCAGAAAAAATAAAAAGAAAATTGGCAAAGTTTTCCATATGCGTTGTGAGGAGCATCATTTCTGAAAATAATGAAATTTGCTGCGTGAATAGCGTTCCGTGTAGTGATTGCATTCAAAAATTAAAAACAGTCGGTCTAAAAAATATAATTTATTCTGACCAAAATGGAAGCATAATTACTGAAAAGCTTTCTTCGTTTTATCCGACAAAGCAATTTATTACCGGTTCAATGAAAAAACAAGTATTCTCAGAAAACATGCGCGTTAAACCATTAATACGATTATGATTTCTTATTTGGTTTCATGTACTATTAAATATAACACATGAAACAAATCAAATATATTTATTTTTTTCGTTATTTTAGCTAAGGTCCAATTCTTCCAAAATATCCATATTTTTAAAAATAAGTTTATTATTTACACTTGGATACTCCTTCATCTTCACTTTAAGAATCGATAAAAATTTAATTTTGGAAATAATGTTCTCCCATTTTTCATGTTTTGATAAAATATCTTTCCCATTCGTTACTAAAATAAAAATATTCTCATTCAATTCTTCCAGCTCATTCATCTTGTTTAAAAGTTTAATGTAAGAATTCACCATCTCCTGCAGCTCGGTAATAATATCAACCACGCTCTCCGAATCCAACATTGATTCCTTCATCAAATTAATAATAAACATGCTCATTGCTTTTCGCTTGTCGTTCAATTTTGTATTGTCGCAAAATTTATTATAATCAACGCTCGGATCAACATATTCCACCTTTTTAAAACATCCCACAAATTCAGAGAAACTTTTTTCAAATACTTTTGTAAATATTTCGTGACAGTTTACAAGTTGTTTAAAGAGTTTTGAATACAAGGCGGAATAAAACGTGTTTGTGCTCGCAGTATTAAATATAGAATTTGCAATCTTTGTAATATTATCTTCATTAATGTCGCCGTCATCGGAATGAATGATATCATTTACTTCAGTCAATATTTCCGATTCAACCACATTGTATGTTGAATCGGTCAACTTATTAAGTAACGAACGAATGGTATCAATTCGTTTTTCAATGCCTTCTGTTTTTTTCATTTCCGTTTTTTGAAATGTTCGAATCGTATTCCAATCGTCATCCGTTATTTGTGACGGCTTATTTCTTGGACGACGATTCGTCGCAGAAAAATCTTGTGATAAATGTGACGAATTTTGAGCAGATCCCAACAAACTCGTTGTTCCAGTTCCACTTGTAAGAGGTTTATCTCGTTTCGGGAAAATTGGCGTCTTTATATAGGTGGGAGCCCCCACTTTATTTGCGAGCGACGATATCAATTCAACTACATTGCTGTCTTTAAAATCGTATGAAAATCCAGCCGATATAATGTCATTAAAATCTTGAAGCGCGTACTGTATTGAAATTGTATTTGTCTTTGTCATTTTTATTAACTTTTTTATAATAAAAAATAAAAACGTAGCTATATTTATTGCTAATAATTATATTGACAGTTGTTTATATCAGTTTATGAATATAAATTAATATATTAATTGTTTTAATATTAATAAACAACTAATATAAAATATTAATATTATTAATAATATAATATATAAATTGCATTACGCTTGTAAATAAAATGGACATAATTAACAGATTGCCAGATGACATTGTTATACACATTTATACCAAATGTCTAAAAAGATATCGAATGCACAAGGGCGTATTTATAAAATTGATAGATTTTGATAAATATAAATTTTTAGAAAAATATACTTGTCGAAAAATAAAGAAATTCAACCAATTTCATTATTATAACAATGACGATAATGACGATAATGACGATAGTCACGATAATCACGACAATCACGGTAACGGTAATCCAATGAAATATAGTATTCAATGCCAATTACCTAATTTGATTCATATAAATAGAAAGGATTCGTGGATCGACGATGATATGTTTTGCATCACATTTACTATGGAAGATGATTCATTAAAATGCAACGTGGACAGATTTAGATTAAAAAAAATAGAGGATATAATTATAAAATCAAATAGGAATGTGTATTACAAGGGTGACTTCAAAGAGTACGATTGGGAAGTTTTAAGTTATACGTATAAAATTTAATTTAAAACAATATTTTTAATTTTTGTAAAATATATTATATCATTTTACATCAACCTGTGCAAACTTCTTAAAACGTATCCCATGGGATTATAATTGTAAACGCTCTCGAGACCAATGTGAGACAAGCCGTGAACGCCAGCCGCAATTGAAAATAAAAGTACGACATAAATCTTCTTTTCAGGAGTCATTTTTTCAAGGTAAGAATAATTGGAAATAACAAAAAATAATGCTAAAACAACAAACATTATGTTTGCAAGATGCGCATAGAGAGACAAACTCAGAAAAACTTCTGGATTCATTTTTTATAATTTTAATTTTATTTATTTTATAATGTAATATAATATTAAAAAATAATATTTTTTATTCAAATTTTATTTTTTAATTCATTCGTTATATTTAATTTTTATTGGCCACTGTTTCCATAATTGCACGCTGCGTATGCCTTTTCGCGCGACATTTCGCGAGACGGAATTCCTCCACGAACCCATCCATCTGCTGCCACACCTTCAATCAAATTCGACGGATTGGATACAGTAGATGCAATAGACGGAATGAGCGGATAATTCAAATAGTTGGAATAGCACTGTTCAGAAAGCAAGTTCACGCTTCGCTTATTGATTGTGACATCACCCTGAATAAGTTTCGATTCGAGAAGCGGATTGCATTCGCCGCGTCCGAGATATGGCACAGTTATAAACGGCCTTTCATTCAGGGTAATTTTACACTTTGGATGCGTCATCTCGCTTCCATTCAGTAGTTGGGAATTCACATCAATATTGCATCCGCCTGCACCCACCTGGTGTCCGCCTTCATAAAATATTCCCGGCTGACTGGTTGCAAATTCAATGGGTCTAGACATTGTGCAGTCCGATGCAAAAAAATTCTCCAGCATGTAATTTCCTGAATTAAGATTTTGAACATTTCGCTGACTCAGACCGCATGTATCGTTCCCGATGCGTGCCATTTTATCAAAAACATAATCTTTCACAGTTGCCATAATTTATTAATATTATTTATTGAAACTTTTTACTTTTTATAGTATATATACATAATAATATAAAAAAACATTTCTAAACCTAAATAAAATTAATAAACAAATATTCATTAATATAATTTTTAATTGTAGTATAAAATGAATTAATTTAAAACGCTGCCTAAAACTGGATTAAATCTTTGGCAAGCAAATTCATTGCCCTCTTTACACGAAATCATTCCACCGTAACAAAATTCTGCAAATCCCGCTTGGTCATTTGGAATTGTTGTGTTTGGATTCGTATAAAAACTTCTCATGGAATCGTCAAATTCATATTTATCTCCTAAATCTGCAAATAATTTTTTTCGCAATTTTTCAGCTTCTGATATTGTTTTTGGTTCAAAATCTATAACAGTGGCTGCTTGAGTAGAATGATTAATTTCTTTTTCAACAGCGGGATTGTATGCCGGCGCAGCTTGTTCGCGCGTTGGATTGTATGCAATCTCTGGAAGTAACACATTCATCATGGGATTGTTAATTGTGGGCGTCGTTAGTTGCGGCTTTAAAACATTATACATTTTGGAATTTACAAATCCTTCCTTTTTTTTTTGATCAGAATTATCTTTATCATTGTCATCCGATTTGTTTTGAACCTGGTACTGTAACTTATATATCATTACAAATATAGCTAAAGTAATCAGACCCGTAAAAACGATATTTATATTTTTTGTAATTAAAAATCCTAAAATACTTAATAATATAACAATTCTCGATATCGCATTCAGTTTTTGTTCAATCGACATTAATGGCATCGGCCAAATATCCATAATTTCATCTTTATTCAAAAGTATATACGGATCATTTATCCAAAATGGTGTCGATGACAGGCGTTTTTCAATTGCTGGCATTGGTTCTGCTTCTGCTTTAGCGTTAGTATTTGAAAAATCGGTTGCCGGCGGTCCTCTACTATAATCGTTTTTATTTGATTTACTTGCATCCAAATTATTGTTATTATTACTATTATTATTTACATTATCCATCATCGTGTTTTTTACCGATGAAACATCTGATGCCGTTTTCAATGTTGTGCTCGTACTTGATGCAGACGATGTCATTAAATTGTTTTTATTGTTTTAATTTTATATATTTATAATTATAATACTTGTATATAATATTATTATAATTATATAATTATATTATTAATATAAATTAATACTTATAATACTTGAATATTTCTTAATCTACATTATTTTATTATTCATTTTTTATTTTTTTTATTCTTTTTTTTATTTGGAACTGCACTAGTAGTGGTATCAGTAGTAGCGGTGGTTACAGTAGTAGTAGCAGTTATGGGCGTTCTCTCTACAACCTCGCCTGTACTAAATACATGAGATTGTTTTTTAACTGGAGCTTGTGCTTGTGCAGCGGCAGAAGCAGCTTGTGCAGCAGCCCGTTGTTCTTGCAATTTTTGTTGCATTCTCTCCTTCATCTTGGACATTTTCATATTTCGTTGCAAGTTACTTTGCATGGCTCCAATATTCACTTTGCTGTTGCCACCACCCATTCCACCCATCATGCCCCCCATGCCCATTTTATTCAACATGTCTGTCAAATTACCCATTCCCGGCATATTTTTCATTTTACTTAACAAGTCGCTTGCTTCCTGCATTAATTCACTTTCCTTTATTTCTCCCGATTTGAATTTTTGGTCAAGTTTTGAACCCACATTTTTTACCAGCGACATTAACTTTCCAGGATTTTTAAACATTTTTTGAAACACATTTTTAAAATCAACATTCTCTCCGTTTGCAGTTCCTCCAGTAAAATCGTTCATATCAAAATCTACATCCTTTGCCGTCTCTTCCGCAATCTCTTTTGCAAGTTTTCCGATTTTACCGTTCAAAATTTGAGAAATGTGGTCGTGAATCGATTCCGCATTTGCATTCGGCTCTTTCTCATTGGTATTAGCGTCAGAATTATTAGCATTATTAGCATTATTACCCATACTTTTTGCCCAATCGAAAAAATCAAACGCAGGATTAATATCAGGATTATCATCAGATGCAGGATCGGCATTAGGAGTAGAATTAGGAGTAGGCGGTGTCGCATTCGTGTGTTCAAACATGTTGTACATTTGCTGAATGGTCTCTTCCAATTTATTGCGCAGCTCGTCTTCATTAATCGCCTCGAATAAATTTGCAGCATCTCCAAACGATTTTCGGTCGTCAATATTTGTTATAATTGTCATTAAAATCAATTGCAAATACTTCCAGATGGTTTCACGCGTTGCGTCGCTAATGCCTTCCGTATTCCACAACACGCTAAAATCAATATTCGGCAAAAAATGCGTATTTACATTATATTCCGTTTTATTAAATAATTTTTCATTCTTGTATAAAATATCAAAAAATCTCTCGGGATACACTTTTGAACAATACTCGTATAAAATATTGATAACTTTTTGCTTTTGTGTTTCTGCCGTTTCTGATTCAGAGGTCGTAAGTTTCACACCATTTGAATCCAAAAATAAACTCAGCGTGCTCTTGTACTCCGGAAAAGTATTTGAAATATCACCAAGGAACTCGAAAATTACCTTTTTAAATTCTTCTGGAATTTGTTTTTTTGTTGACGACATAATTATCTTTTATATTTTATAAATAATTTACTATTTTGATTATTTATAAATTACTTGTAACTAAGTATTTAAATGGTGTTTTTTAAAATAAATAAATTATTTATTCGTTCATTTATTCGTTTATTTTATTTATTTAAAAAATATTTTATTATAAACCATAATACAATTTTGTCAAATTGCATAAATTTTGAATATATTTCATTGATTTTTTTTGATTTTCTTCCGTCATATTTTTCACATAACCTCTTAAACGTTCTATAAAACTTGAAACGCTGTCCGTCATGACAATATCCAAATCCGAATAATCTTTATTTATAAAAAAAGAAATGTCGCCATTCTCAACGGGCGTTTTATAAGGCACGCTAATATACGCATTCCAATATTCTAAAACTAATCTCGGGTTTGTTTTTTTTATTATAAATAATAGATTCTTCATAGTTCTTACTTCATCGTCTTCTGGAAAAATGCTTTGAACGTCCTCTATAAATTCCTCGAAATGATTATTAAATCCCTTTACAATCACCGATTTGTTAATATCAAACCCAGCCCCTGATCCAATTCCTTCTTGTGAATTCATTTTATTGTATTTATATTTATTATCTTTATTATCTGTGGATTTTGATCTATTGACAACTAATAAAATATATTTAATATTTAATAATAGTATATTAATATATTCATAATATTAAATACAATACGTATTTTAATAATGTATAAATTATTGTAATTAAATTAAATTAAATTTATTTACAATGACGCGCCACTGTACTGTTCCGTATTCCAAGTGTTCTTGCATGTACTACACATGTATACAAATTTCAAATTAGTATCGTCATATCTAATATATAAAACCGTGCATGGCGCATCAAGCGCCGTATTTGTTTCACATTCAACGTTTGGACACTTCATCGATTTGATGCGCGGAAGCGTGGGGTCCAAATACGTGTATTCATTCACAACATTCGTAAGACGAACATCGGTCTGTTTAAAATACGTTTTGGAGACGCATATCGTTGAATCCGTATTTTTCTCTTCATTGCCACAATTTCTGCATTTATGACTCAGCATTTTAGTTGTATTATCACCACCACCTTCGGTAGAAGGAGAATCCGTCATTGTAATATAATACATATTTCCACACACGCTGCAAAACTTCATCTTTCAGCAGTTTATTTGGAATGTCTTGAATATCTTGAATATATATTATAAATAAAATACGTTTAAATTCAATTTTTATAAAATAAAATATTTATAAAATAAAATATTTATTCAAGATTTATTCAAAATTTATTTAAAATATTTTATTCAATGTTTAAATTTTGAAATAATGTTATGAGTTGTTTATAATCGATTTTAAATCCGAATAAATAGAGAGATGAATGCACATATTCCACATGTAACATTTTTTCATGGTTGGTTTGAACCCGTTTCATAATCGCATCTTTATTTTCAATATAATGCGCCCTCATAATCTTGAAAAAATGCTCGCAAAACTCTGTATTCATTGGAACAATTCGTTGCAAATTTTCAATGCTCAACACAAGATGATAAATCGAAAATGACAAATTCCGGTAATCTATCAACGCGTGATAATTCGTAAAATCTTTACTGCTCTTTGTAATACCGGGTTCATTCAGTATGGGTTCATTGTCCATGATTGAAATCAGCGTCAATAAAACGGATGAAATGGTTTGGCATCCGCTCCATTTCTCTCCGCGCCATGTGTTTAAAATGTCAACACACACTTTTCCCGTCTTGTAAAAATTGGGATGAAATCGCGTATTTCCATCATTTGTATAATAATGCAAAACCGGCGGCGAATGCGGATAATCGGGAGGAAACACGAATTTAAAAAAGTAATAACCGTTGCAATAGAGAGAATCTTTTGGACCAATAAGTAGTGCCCATCCTTCCAATATATTTGTTTCGCTGTGTTTATAATAAATGCCTTGATCATGCAAAGGTGATTTTATAATTTGCTGTATATCCTTTAATAGCCGCTTTATAGCATCTTTTGAAATGGTTATAGGAGAAACCTTTTCATTTTCATTATTATTATTATTATTTATTTTTGTATTTAATGTTGGAAGCAATGAAGGCAATGGCAATGTGGTTGACATTTAAATATTTTTATATATGATACACGTATAATATTTATATTGTATTTGTAAATAATCAATTAAATCACTGTAGTCATTGTCTTTTATATTTTCTATTTTCTATTTCTAATTATTATCCACTCGAAATCTCTCTTATAATATTATAAAAAATACACATGTTGTCAAAAAATCGAATATTCATTTTTTTGAAAACATAAAATCGGATTTTTAGGGATAAATGAATAATTTTATTTTTAATAATTATTAAATAAAAATTGAATTAAACTTATCTCATTATATAGTATTAACAACCAACCATGAGTATGGCGAAGGCGAATGGAACTGGAACATATAATTTCGCATCATATTTGTCGTCACTTTATATAAAACAGGGCGAAAAATGCACTCACACGCGATTGAAAGACGTAGAATTGGGAATCAAGGGGGGCGCGTATTTGATTTCGGATTCGGATTTGGAGGATTTTTATAAGAAATATTATAATCACGTTTTTGTAGATGGGAAACAGGAGTATTTGACGGAAATTCAATATGACGATGCCGGCCCGCTTCTTGTTGATTTCGATTTTAAATATGATGTCAGCGTGGATGAGCGCAAACACACAAAGGATCATGTGGTTGACATGGTCCTGCTCTACATGAATACTTTAAAAAATGTTCTCGAAATTGGTGCAAATGTGGAATTGCCCGTATTTATTTTCGAAAAACAGACCGTGAATTGCAAGAGCGAAATGACAAAAGACGGCATTCACATGATTATTGGAATTCATATGGAGCGAAAGCAACAAATGTTTCTTCGAAGTAAGATTTTGTTGGAACTTCCGACAATTTGGGCCGAGCTACCCATCACAAATTCGTGGGATGATGTCGTTGACAACTCGATAACAAGCGGGAAAACGGGCTGGCAGCTCTACAATTCAAGAAAACCCGGATGCAAAGCTTACCTGTTAAAGTATCATTTCACATTGAAGCTAAACAGTTCGTCGACAGAATGGGGGTTTACTGAAAGAAAAGTAACCGATTTTAAATTCGACAAGGATTTCAAATTGCTTACGGCAAGGTATCGCGGACACGCGGCATTTCCATTAGTCGAATCGTGCAAAACGCAAATTGAAGAAATGTTTAAAACAAAAAAAGGATATGCGGCGCAACACAGTAACGGTAGTAATGCATTGGCAACGCGAGTCAACATTGTTATGATATCATCATCAAATCCCGCGATTGATTACGGCTCGATTATAAACAAGGAACAGCTCGAGTATGCCATAAGTTCGCTTTTGGGTTCAATGGAACCGCGCGATTATGAAGTCGTTGAAACGCATAAGTTTACAATGTCGCTTTCCAGCAAGCATTATGAACCATATGAGAAGTGGATTCAGGCGGGATGGGCTTTGAAAAATACGAGCGAGAAGCTGTTTTTGACATGGGTTCTTTTCAGTGCACAAAGCGAAAAATTTGACTATTATAAGATTCCCGAGTTATTCAAACAGTGGCAAAAATTCAGAGTTGGGAAGAGTGAACTTTCTAGGCGCTCCATCATGTTTTGGTCCAAGCAAGACAATCCTGTTGAGTACAAGAGGATTCGCGAGGAAACGGTGGATTATTATATTGATCAAACACTTGTAACGCATGTTGGAAAAACCAAAATAAACGAAGCGTCCGATGTCGACTTGGCGAACGTTCTATATCACTTGTTCAAGGGGCGATTCGTGTGTGTCAGCATTAAACACAATGCGTGGTTTGAATTCAAGGATCATCGATGGTCGGAATGTGATTCAGGAACATCGCTTCGTTGGCTCATTTCAACCGAGATGCTCAGCATCTATTCCGAGCGTAGCATGAAACTGTTGGATAGCTTGAATGAGCATGACAGCACTTCGGAGCAATTTAAAAGCATTCAAGACAGTTCCAAGCGCATGACTGAAATTTGTAACCAGCTCAAGACCACGAGTGTGAAAAATAATATATTGCGCGAAGTTCGTGAAATGTTTTATGACAAGGATTTTATTGAAAACCTGGATTCCAAGACACACCTTATGGGTTTCAATAATGGCGTCGTCGATTTTAATGACAAGATTTTTCGACCGGGACAACCATTCGACTATATTTCAAAATGCACAGAAATCGACTTTTTGGAATCGTATACTGCTGGGTGCTCAGAATATGCGCACACTGAACGAGAAATTCTAAGTTTCATGTCCCAGCTGTTTCCGTCTCAAGAGTTGCGCGAATACATGTGGGAGCATCTTGCATCGTGTCTTATTGGCGTGAATCGCGATCAGACGTTCAATATTTATAATGGTTGCGGAAGCAACGGAAAATCGAAACTAGTCGAGCTCATGTCACACTGCTTTGGCAAATACAAGGGGACCGTTCCAATCACTCTAATCACGGAAAAACGTAATAAAATTGGAGGAACTGCTTCTGAAATTGCGCAACTTGCCGGAGTTAGATATGCGGTGATGAACGAGCCGTCGAAAGGGGATCGGATTAATGAGGGTCCTTTGAAAGAACTTACCGGTGGTGATCCAGTGCAAGCTCGTGCGCTGTATCAGGAAATGGTGACATTTGTCCCGCAATTCAAACTGGTTGTTTGCACGAATGTAATGTTTGATGTAAAGAGCAACGACGATGGTACATGGAGGCGCATTTGCAAGGTGGATTTCGAGTCCAAATTCTGCGATAATCCTAAAACGGATGAGGACGATATGCCCTATCAATTCAAAATCGATAAACATTTGGATGAGAAGTTGGAAGGATGGGCGCCCATATTTATGGCAATTCTTGTTCAAAAAGCTTATAAAACGGGAGGAACAGTGAATATTTGCGAAAAGGTTCGACTGAGCAGCAACAAATACAGGAACAGCCAAGATTACTTGTCTGAATTTATTCGCGACAAGATCAAGGTTCTTCCCGGAATCAATGACAAGACAGGAAAAATATTCAATGTGAAACGCGACGAATTGAATCAAGAATTTAAAGAGTGGTATATGAGCAACTATGATAAAAATGTTCCGCGATTTCAAGAATTGCACGATTACATGGACAAGAAGTTCAAAAAGGTCGCAAAAGGTGGATGGAGCGGTTGTAAAATCATTTATCCAAATGATGAAGAAGATGCCGAATTTGACGAATTGGTTGAAGAATAGAATTTATTTGTTTCATTTGTTTCATTTGTTTCATTTGTTTGATTTGTTGAAAGTTTTATTGTAAAAAAATGTGAAAAAAAATAAAAAAAAATTAGGTTTTTTTATTTTTATTTCGTTTTATTTTTATTTTTATTTCGTTTTATTTTTATTTTTATTTCGTTTTATTTTTATTTTTATTTCGTTTTATTTTTATTTTTATTTCGTTTTATTTTTTTGTCATTTTATACACACTTCAAATACAGACACACACACATATAATTCAGTGAGATGCATTTCCAATTTGTTGCTGCTGGCGATGCCACATAACCTTTGACTCTGTTTCAATTCTGACCCGTCTGAATTCCTCGTATTGCTCTGGCGAGTCGTAAAAGTACAGCTTGGGCTCTTCTTCAGTGCAACGCATGACCTTCCACAAGTAGTTTTCACCATACGAGCCAACAGTCCAAGGATACTTGACTCCAGTGATTGCGTTTACAATTGCCGTACCCATCACATTGGATGGAAAGGGTCCACGAAACTTCTTCTTTTCATAGGACGACTGACTGTGGTTATCTCCACTGTTCTTGTTGCTGCTGCTATTCTTGGTATTGTAATTCTTCATTATAATGTTGTTTGTTTGCGAATCGGCTGTACAATATCATAATAAAAAATAAAAATTCAATTTATGTTTTTATTATGAAAAATATTATATTATGAAAAATATTATATTATGAAAAATATTATATTATGAAAAATAGTACAGATTGCATATTTAATATTTTTAATATTTTATTAATTATTTTATTACTTCTTTTTAGAATTCAGATCATTAAACGACTCAAACAGTGACTTGAAAATTGAAATGCATTCTGTAACAACTTTGGATACGTGCTCTTGCACTTTTGAAAGTTCAGTTGCCTCTTTAAATGCAACAATAATAAAACTATCCAGCGAATGTGGATGCGGTTTTTTAAATCCACAAAAAGACACAATTCCATCCGCCTTATTATAATAATTTGAAAATAATAAATATTCAATTGCTTTTCCAAGTGTGTAATCTTCTCCAATCAAATTAATGCAAAATGCGTGTTTCATCGTTGTCAACTCGTGCGCAAATTCAATTACATTTTTAACTCCAATGCTTATTGCAGATGATGATGACGACGAGGATGAAGATGAGTGTTCAATGTCTGCAAGCAGTTTCTCGCATTTTTTTATCATAATGTCGCACGCCTTGGTAACAAGCTGAACATTCGTATAAACACCAACAGTTTCAATTACGAAATCAAAACTATCAGGAACAAATATACGCTGAGCATCAAGCAGTTCCCAATTTTTTTTTTCATATGAAAGCTGTTCTGAAATAGAAGATGATGATGACGACGACTCAAATCCTTCGCGGAGCGCCTTTTCTTTCACTTTCCACTGCTTTTCAATCTCCTTTTCATCGGGTGTGCAATTATAAGCACACGTGTGCGCCACATTATACATGCCATCAAATTTAGCATTTGAAATTTCAAGCGTGCACGTAAATGCAAGCGCCTCGCCGCCGGTTGCATTCGAAGACAGTTTTGGTAGCAAGCGTGCAAATTCAATGTATTGTCCTGATATGGAGTCCGGGGGAAATATTTTTCGAACGGTAGATTCCGATAAATATTCATACACGATGTCATCATCGTCATTAGAGCCGCCCGATTTTTCAATATTTTTTGCCTTTTTGACCTTGAAATCTTCCGTCGTGACATAGCGTATCGTGTCTGTGTCGTTTTTTACATCCACTTCAACCACATAATTTTTATAATCATTTTGAAACCCGTCGATTGTGTGCAGATGATGAATTGGAATGCAACCAAGACGCTGTTTCAATACTTCATTATGAAGTCGCGCGGTATTTACGGTAAAATTTGCTCTATTTTCTGCATGCGGAAACGTTTTAAACACGTATTGATTAATATCAGATAATATGATTCGTCGTATCGCATTCGCAACAGACACGTCACATGACTCCAACGTAAATGTAAATTGTTGTTCCTTATTATTGTTATAATTTGCAATGATCGGCTTCATGATTTTCTTTGTATAACAAACTTCTATTAATTTTATATACTTGCTATTATTAAATCAATTTTTTTATTATTAAATTATTAAAATTATTAAATGGTTAAAATTATTAAAATTGTTAAAATTATTAAATGGTTAAAATTATTAAAATTGTTAAATTGTTATATTGTTTGAATAATAATTATAAAAAATAATATGAAAAACGACATTTGTCACGTAAATTGAATGCGGAAAGAGGTGGAAATATTAGAGCAATAATTAATAATCTGGTTATATAGAATATGGTAATGTTTTTTATTATATTATAAAACATATAATTTATGTAACAACATGGCAAAATTTTTTGTTTTTTCATCATTATTTTTTAGTAATAATCTAACATTTTTTGCAAGCTTTAGAGTTAAATTAAACATAAACATATTACCACATTTTATTTTTATTATTTCATCAATAATATTATTATAGTTATCAGAGACAGATAAATTTTTTTGAATAAATATTGGGTATTTACAGAAATAAATATTTTCAGAATATAGAATACTTTTTTTATTACTATTTATATCTACATCAAAATGAATACCATTTGGTTTTGGCAATTGATTATTATTACTATCTAGAACTGACTTTATATATTTTCTAGTAATAATGTATGTATGTGATAAAAATCCATAACCATTTATAAAATATTTATCATTGTTCATGGAATTTTTATTATCAGTATATTCAATAAACATATCATGTAAAAATAAAATATCTACGTTGTCTTTGTTTTTTTTAATGAATGAGATTGCTTTTTTCAAGTATAAAATACTATTTTCGATGGCTTCAAAATCATCTTCAAAAATAATGCAGAATTCTTTATCTGTATGATTATTATAAAAATTATTCCATACTTTCATATGTGAATCATAACAACCATATATTCCGCCCTTTTTGTGTTTATAAAAATCTAAAAATATGACACCACTTGGTTTAATATTTATTTTTTTAAATTGTTTTTTTACGTCTTCTTTTCTATCTGTTCTTTCTTTCAAATTAATACAATAAATAGCATGATCCATATTTATGTATTTTTAATATAAATGTAAATTATAAATATAATATATAATATATATATAATAAATAAAATTATGAATAAAAATAACTTAAAATTAATACAATTATTTTAAATATATATATAATGAGTAGCATAATTTATTACAGTAATTTTTGCGAAAAATCAAAAAAATTATTGCAGGTTCTTGCCAAAAGTCCATGCAGTAAGGAAATTCATTTTTTATGCATTGATAAACGAGAGAAGTCGGCAGATGGGACCACGCATTTAATATTAGAAAATGGGGATAAAATATTACTTCCCCCACAAGTAAATCGCGTTCCCGCACTGCTGCTACTCAATCGAGGAAATCAAATCTTGTACGGTGACCAGATTTTGCAGTATTTGACTCCAGTGGAAAATGAAATGAAACAGATTGCAACAAATAACAATGGAGAGCCGGCACCATTTTCATTGACGAGCGATTTTATGGGACACGGCGTTGCATCAGACACGTACAGTTTTTGGGATCAAACCAGCGACGAACTTTTGGCAAAAGGGAATGGCGGAATGCGCCAAATGTATAATTATTCTACTATAGATTATTCAAACACTGGAAGAATAGAAACTCCACCCGATAACTATACTCCTGATAAAGTTGGGCAGGTTTCTCTTGAACAACTTCAACAAAATCGAAAAATCCAATAATATTTTAATTATTATCTAATATATTTTTTTATTGTTAAAATGAAATTAAAATAAAACTAAAATTGAATATATATTAAATATAATCCATATTTAATATATATACATATAAACGCGATTCGATGGATAAAAGTGATATTGGATCAGTCACTGACAGCGATGATGAAACAGGATCTGTGGGGTCTGATGATACCGGTTCAGTAGGAATTTCAAAGAAAGCGGGACTAAATGATAGTGGTGATGGTGAAAATTTAGATTTTAGCGATGACGACGACTTTTATCAAGTAGGACAAGAAGAAAAAGAAGGACAAGAAGGACAAGAAGAAAAAGAAGAAGGACAAGAAGAAAAAGAAGAAGGACAAGAAGAAAAAGAAGGACAAGAAGAAGAAGAAGAAGAAGAAGGAAATTATGATTCTAATGATGACAACGATTCTAATGACGATGATGACGATAAAGATCTTCACAAATTTGATCACGAAACCAAAAAAGATTATATTGCAACTTTTCATCCGGAATGTTTATCATTTAATCATGAAGAAACAGAAACTTTGTCGCGAGTTGTTCGAGATGAAATGGGAAGAATTGTTGATCCTTTGCACAAAACATTGCCATTTTTGACAAAGTATGAGAAGACGCGGATTCTAGGAATACGCACAAAACAAATAAATGAGGGAGCAAAACCCTATCTTGATGTAAATCCAACCATTATTGATGGGTATATTATTGCTCAACTAGAACTGGAACACAAGAAGTTGCCATTTATCATTAGAAGACCGATTCCGAATGGCGGCTCAGAATTATGGAAATTACAAGATCTTGAAATTATTTGTTGAATTAGATTTATAATATTTATAATTTTTACATAAAATAAATAAAAAATGTATTGTATTCATTTTTTATGACATACATAAATTGTTTCAAAATATATCAAACATAAAATAAAGTAGAACAATATAATATAATATAATACATTAAGTAATAACATATAATAGATAAAAATGTCCACTATAAGAAAAAAAATTGTTCCAACTTTACTGACAGCTGCACCACCGATTAGTAATGCATATAAACAAGCTGCTGAAAAAAAAAATCCATTAGATTCGGCTGCAGATCTAATTGCGTCGCGTTACGGGGTTTCTGATGAAAATATTCCACAAATAAATGAGGAAGCGTTTAAAAAAAATCGAGAGATTGGAAAAACGGTTGTTCCATTAAAAGAATATTTTCGACAAAGTGCTGCTGATTTTGAAAAAAAAGAAATTAAAAAAAAAGAAATTAAAAAAAAACGAGAATTTGTATTACCATTGTGTGAGAGAAAATTAAATACATTGCAAAGAAATATTGACGGATACATTAAAAATTGTGATAGCAATATTTCAGATGAATCATTTATTGGTATGGTTGAAAAATCGCGAAATAAAGTAAATGCCTCTAAAAAAATGTCAAAAAAAAGTGGCGGGGGTCATAAAAAACGCAGTATAAAAATAATGAGAGCCAGGTCAAGATCGAAGTCAAGATCGATATATTAGAAAATAAATGAAACGAATATAAATATTATAAAGAAATCATTATTATTTTACTAGAAAATACGGATAAAAAATATGTAATAGCTGTTTACTTGCATTAAATAAATAAACTTTTATGTTAAAATTTTTTAAATACTAAAATATAACTTAAAAATATTCCAAAGAAATTTTTTGCAAATAAATCCAATATATTATATAATGCATTTTTTAAATAGTACGGTAATATTGCAACAATACCGTATAGTGACCAAAAAATAAAAAAATACCAAAAAATATTTATTCCGGTTTTACTATGAACCGCATATTTTTCGTAAATAATATAGTAGTAAATTAAAAATGGTACAAAACCGAGAATAACTCCACACAGAGTTGGTATTATTTTCATTTCTCCCAAGTATCCAAAAAATAACATGGCCCAGTTCAATGCCAAAACCGTTAAAATTGTTTTTTTATTTTCAATTGCTAAATTGTAAAAATTCATTTTTGTTGTATCCGCTTTATTCTCTCTGTACTTCAAATACGTTAAATAAAAAATTAACGATACAAGCATGGTTGGCGTTGTAATAGACCAATCGATGTATCGTTTGGGGGTTACATTTAAAACCGTGTTGATATTATACAACAACCAAAAATAAAATAAACCTTCTATGAATTGTACTATTATTTCTAAATATAACAATTGTTTTATTATTTTATATTCAGGATTTACATTTATAACTAAACCTGTTATGATTTCAAGTACACCTGTGATAATTTGAACCACAACCGATACGATTAAAGTTGAATAAAAAAACGTTTTCGTATTTATCATTTTACAATCCAAGTTATACTTATATTAAAATACGGTTATACTAAAAATAATTATGATTTTACAACCATAATTATTTGATAAATTCATTTTTCAATATAACTTTTAACACTTCCACCTCTTTCCACATTCAAGACACGTGACAAATGTCGTCATTGGTTCATCTGCCGAACGCGTTTGTAGCTGGGTGTATGTGCACTTGTTTGATTTGCAGGCGCGACATGTAAACAAGTCGGTCGATGCCTCGATTTTCAATTCATATTTATTCTTGTCACGATTTTTCTTGTCTTCAATGATTTTTGCCCACATGTTTGGATTCATATCTTGGTGCGTCATAAATGCAAGTTCGTGAGGTTTTATTTTTTTAGATGCAATCATGCTGAAAACGTTGGCATTTTCAAGATTTATTAAAATACACTTTAACCAGTCAACATACAGTTGAACAAAGTACGCATTGTCCCATTTTTTTACAATATTCATTTCATCGGCTTTTCCAAGCGTTCGATTATATATTCCTTTTTCTAAATTAAGTCCAATTTTTCCCGCTTCATCATTGGTTACCTTTTCCGACAACTTTTTACGTACATTTTGTCGGAATGATTCTGGGTCCTTTATAATCATTTTTTTAAATAGTTGTACTTTTGATGATGCGTTTTCTTACTTTCTTACTATTACATTCATTGGTATTATCTCTTAAAATCAATTTTAATTTATATATTTTATATTTTAATTAAAATATTATAATAGAATTCTAAATAATGGACCAAGTGGAGTGGCTAAATGGCGAAAGCATGATTTCCGGAATTCGCTTTTTCCAATAATCAACGCGCTTCTGTTGTTCAATGTCTTTCATATTCTGAGGATATATCGGCGCTGTTTGCATTTTTTCCGTCTCTGCAGCAGTAACCAGCGGTTTATAGCCGTAACAATTCACGCCGAATTTAACATCCTTATTATCAATAAATCCCCCATTTACACCCGGACGCCCGCAATCATGTTCGTGTCCCTTAATTTTTTGCAATTTATCCCACGTTTCTTTTTGCGTTGGGAAAAGGGCCATCTGTTTGTCAGACCATCCATAGTTGCACCACTCACCTCCACTCTGATACGCCGACTCGATCTCATTATAACTCGCAAGCGTTGCGCCGTATGCCGCACAAACCGATTTCGCGTCATCGTACGTGTATGTGTTATCAGGAATGTTGAATACTTCCTTCTTTATTTTCAATTCTTGCACCGGTTCATCTTCCGGTACTTCCATCGTCACTTCCAGTTTCGGGTTTTCTGTAAAAAAATTTATAAATCGCGTTGTTAAATTCACATTAAAAAAGTATTGAAATCCGTTTAATAAAATTAAAACTATAAAAATAGACCATAACAACACCTCAAAAAATTTAAGTCCGGCACTCGGTGATGGCACGGTACCCGAATCACTTTTTGTACCACCACCTAAAATTGCAAAAAGTATCCCGTATATAATAATAATGACAACGAGTGCAACTAATAAATACACTTTCGTATCAGCATTCAATTGATTATCTTGCTTACCATTTTTTGTTATAATTTCTTTTAAATATACGGTGGGGTCGGTATTGATTCCGCTAATAGAATTATAAGTTAAATCCATAGTGTTTTTTATATATACTATATTTATACAAATATTAATTATTTGATCAATTAATTATATATAATATTAATAAAAATAATATCCGTCCTAGATATTAATTTTATTATTATTTATTTATTCTTTATTCTTTATTCGCCATTCTTAGAACAAGTTTTTTTTCTATAAAACAAACAGTATGGTGTATTTCCAACAATTTCACTGTCACCGATGGACACTTCCTTAACATTTGCGTCATTAAAATTGTACCATTTTGAATTTGCAGTTCTAACTGTTGATGTGTAATGTCCGAAAGTTTCATCGCCGTGATGGTTGCAAATACCGTAAAGATCGTACACGTAACTTTCTTTATTATATCCTTCCACATATTTTGAAAAATCTACATTTTCAACCGGAATTCTGATTGCTGTTTGATTTTTCACATATGAATCAGATTCTGGACTGTACTCGAATCGTTTTATGTCTAGAATCATAACATCTGGCAAGCTCCAATAAACCAGGCGTTTGTGCACATTTTGTTTTTTTCCTAAAGTTTCATTGAACCACGCATTTTCCCCCTCTAAATATTCGCTCTCGCAATTTAAATCGAAACAATCCATTAATGTAACGGTGCTCTTACTCGCATTCGATTTCTCTCTCGGAATCGGCAAGCTAATAATCATAAACGGTTCGGGTCGAATGCTTAAATATTCCTCTTTTTCTTTTTGATTTGTGGATGAAGGCGACAAAGGCGATGAAGATGAAAGCGTTGAAACATGAATCCCGTAAAATAATTTAAAAATTTCAGAATAATTTGCAGTATACATTTTTTTTATCATTTCATAACACATTTTTGCCATTTTATCTCGTTTATTTTTCGGACGCCCGTCAATCGTCATCGAAACATTTCTTTTAAGAGCATTATGAAAAATATCAAAAAGAAACGTCAAAAACTCTGGCATATCGTTCTGAGAAATGGCAGAAAACATGCTGTTATTTTTTAGTTTTGATGTATTGCGAATGGCATGCACAAAACCTCCCGGAGAAATTGTGCAATTTTCGCTCCACATTAGTAGTCGCAATTCATCCCATGAAAGCAAAAGTTCCGAATCGATACATTTATTTAATTTTGTTTTGTATCCGCCGCCATCCAATATGTCATCCAATTCGTACGTGTGAGAAATTATTTGCAATAATGCATTAATAAAACAAGTGTCTCCCAAATTTGCAAGACCGGTTAGCCCCCTGTCTCTATATTTTTCATACGCGCTAAACGTTGTTGTTGCATTTGATGATGATGATATTTTTAATCTAGTGCTCATATTTTTTATTTTTACTATTATTTTTATTTTTACTAATATATGATGATTGCGTTGAATCTTTAATATGGTTCATAATATTCATATTGATATACTCGCCATTTTAATTAACAATAAAATAATAATAATAATAATATTATAATATTATAAATAAAATATATAATAAGTATATAACAATACAATATAACATCCAACATATTATTTATTAATTAATTAATAATGAATAATCAAAATTCTTTGGATGCATCAGCAGATGCAGTTTATCTAAATTTAGTAAACTCATACATCACCACTTCGAGAGAAATATTAAATGGTTATATTACATTTGAACACGGCTTGGTTAGAAATATGAATAATCGTTTGTTTAGAAATTTTAATTTTACATCAACGACAGGAACGGCAGCAGGAACGGCAGCAGGAACGGCAGGAACGGCAGCAGGAACGGCAACAGGAACGGCAGCAGGAACGGCGACAGGAACGGCAGGAACGGCAGGAACAGCGACAGAGAGAACGAGAATAATGGAATCGACATTTGAAACCCCAATTCCAGTACCACAAATGGGAACAATACGAGTGCCGGCAACTCCGTCAAGACCGGCGAATCCAACTTCATTTCATATACCCACTCCTGTGCGTTTGACAACGCGTTTATATTCGCCAACGACGCCCGCGACCGCGACTCAACTAGAGCAACCCAATTCTCAATCAATTCAAAGACATGTTTCTTTATTTCAACAACAACAAGAGCGCACGAATGCAACAACAACAACTGCAACAAGAGTCGCATTAGAACCTCCTTTTTCTTCAACCTTTGTAAGATATAATTTGCCTATACCACTTGGTCCAAGAAGAGTGCCTTATAGGTCACCGTCGCCAGAGTCGTCATCGCCACGTTCTCCGTCACCAGTATCCCCAATACAACCTGAGAATACGCATACGCATACACGCGCACACCCGGAAACGCCACCATCTTTAACGCGGTCATTGTCACCAATTTTGCCCCCACATCCATTCAGATCTTCTAGGGCAGATAATTTTAATTTATTGAATTTTATGAACACCTCCACGGCCACCGCCACCGCCACCGCCACCGCGCCATCATTAAATGATTCGCTTATTTATTATACCCAAGTCATTGACAGAGAATTACATTTAAATACGCAACGACAACAAGAACAAGAACGACAACAACGCGGTTTGAATTACGACATCATACAACAGCAAACTAAAATTATTCCGTACTGTACAATAATAAATCCATTGAATGACGTGTGTCCCATATCTCAACTTCAATTTGATGTAATTGATTGTGTCATGCAAATTAACATTTGTAAACATAATTTTAATCCATACAGTTTGATTCGATGGTTGGATGCCAATTCAACTTGTCCAATGTGTCGACAAAATATCGACATTGGAGGTAATAGCGATAATGACGTTAATGGCAATGAAAATATGATTTATAATAATGAAGATTCTGATTATAGTTCTGTGGGTTGAATGGTTTTATTATTTAATTTTTTTCATTTAATTTTTTTTATTTAATTTTTTTCATTTATTTCAATTTATTGAAATGATTAATAAAAAAATTTAAAAATTAAATAATATATGTAAATTATATACTAAGAAATAGAAGGCACTTGCTAATAATTATTTATTCATGAATGAAGACAATTATAATAACCATAATGAAAACTTTCATCATCTTAAAACATTATATACAGATACCAGTATGATTTATCACCCACATTTATCAGAAACTATAATAACAAGTAATCAAATGTATAATCAACATATGCAACCCGAAGCAAATCCAACATCATTTCCAACATTTGTAAAAGATATTACAAAACCATTTACGTACCACACAATGAGCTCGTCTGCAAATGCAAATAATTATTATGTTAATTTTGACAACCATGAATCTAACAATAACGGAACTCAAAATAATCAAGAAAATCTAACCTTTGAAACATCGGGTACATATTTATGCGGATTATTTGGATGTTTACTATGCTGTTTTTATCACTGTAAACCGTTTTAGTTAACAAGATTAAATTATTTAATATTAAATTATAAAATATTAAATAATAAAATATTAAATAATAAAATATTAAATAATAAAATATTAAATAATAAAATATTAAATAATAAAATATTAAATAATAAAACATATCATTAAATAATTTAATAATAATAAACAATGCAACGATTCATGAATTATTTGAGTTTAAAATATAATTTTATAAAAATATACTTTATTGCAAATTTTACACCATTAAAATTACTATTTGATTTTTCAATAAAAAGTAAAATTGATTTTTTACGAAAATTACATTATAATATTTCTAATTTTTGTGGCTTTTCAATTTATAGAATGACATCCAATACCGTTTCTAATCAACGAAATGTTATTTATTTTGCAAACCATCGAACAATTTGTGATTTTTTTATTGATTCTATAAATATATATAATAGCGGAGTTTATATTTCTCGATACATTATTTCCATTTTACTTCCCGGATCAAATATTGTGAAATTAATTTCTGATAGTCCTGTATTTTTTGTTAGAAAACAAGGGAAAACTGATATAAACGCGTTTGAAAATATCTTGAAAAATATTCAAGAAAGCAATCGCAATATTCTCATTTATCCGGAAGGAACTCGTCGTCATGGACATGATTATGCTTGTGATTTAAAAAAGGGTAGTATTTACTATTCTTATAAAACGAATTCGCCGATTCAGTTTGTTATTACACACGGTAAAGATGATATATTCAACGAAAAAAAACTGATAGCAGTAAAAAATCTTAATGCGTTTGTTTATTATAGTAAAGTTTATGACCAAGATTATGAAAAGTACGAATCGATGGAAGCATGGTATCAGTACATTAACTCGGAATGGAAAACTTTTTTTAATATGATTTATACAACCGACCATAAAGTAGAGGACGCATTTGGAAAAATTGACCCAAGTATTGTCATTGACGACAATAATAAACGCCCCATTAATAAAAAATATTTATATATTGCAAGAATCTCAATTGTCTCAATTTCCTTATATTGTATTTCGAAACTATTGTCTTATGTATGACATTAAGCTTTTTTGAAAAAGTCCTTGATGCTTTTATTTTTATTTGTGGCATTATTTGCCTGAATTAAGAATTCGTCAAAAAGCAGCACCTTTACCTCTTTTTGACGCAACTCTGTTATTTTTTTTTGCAGCGCTTCTTGATTGTCGCTGCCAATCCGACTTGTTTCAAGCTCAATTCTATCTTTGAATGATTCTTTACGGCGTTTAAAACCGGGTATACTTTCCAATACTAGTGCAAACAGCTGTTGAACCGGTTTCATAATTTGATTCGTTATATAAAATGCGTAGTTTGGTCGTATTCCATTCTGTTTCATATACGTTGGATGTTCAATGCGGTCTCCTTGTAGCGCCTTTTTATCCGGATTGTGTATATACACAAATGGAATGCGATCTCCGACGCTCGGTTTGTTTCCGGAATCGCGATTCCCCATTCGGTCCGCTAGCACCTTGTGCGCAATTTGCTGCGGATTTTTATAATTTGAATTTAGCGATTTTGTAATTACCAATTTTTCCAAAGGGATTTTCTCATCAATCAGCTCCTGCAGATAATTTTTCAAGAATGAAATGGCGCGTCCTGTGTCTTGCTCTTTCATTAAAATATCTATAATACCACCATACACGTCCTTTACAATTGGCGCATTATCTCGACGTTTCAAGACGATGCCCATGCTTTTTCTCGATCCCTTGTTTGCATTGGTCTCATAATAGATTCCCACGTACCCTTTTTTCCGAAGCAAACAAAACGGCATGATCGATTTTTCATACACCAGCGAGTGCGGCGCTTTTAGAAATGAAGACGCCAGTTCTCCCACTTGTTGTGCAAGCTCAATCGTGATTTCCAGCGCCTGCTTGCCGCGAATCGGCGTTCCGTCTTTATTCGACAAGTTGAATGTGAAGAATACAGAGTCCGTGTTATGAACAATCATGTTTCCAATTCCAGCTGCAAAATGATGATTCTCGGTGGTTAAATCGTAAACATATTGATTATCTTCAACAGGTAATGTCATTATTTTCTTAATAGAATCGGTGTGGTGAGCGCTTGTTGTCATTGTCAACTCAATTTTGTCTGAATGTGTGTACGTGTTCAATGATGTTTTCCATCCAATACTTTGAGCCAATAAACATATACATGCAGCACTGATTTGATTTTTTTGGTCAACACAATAAATACGACTATGAGTGTATCCATTTTTTAAGTCGGCATCATACATTCCATTCCAAAAACTTTCTCGAACTTCTTGCGTATTATTAATAATAATCGATGGTATAATTTTTTGTTCATCATGATCTGCAGCAAATAATGATCCCAACATTCTAGCTTGTTCAACAGTTACAGATGATATTGCATTTGTATGCGCGAGCTCTGGCAACGCATGATGTAATAATTTTGTTCCAATTTCCACATTTTTTGGCGAAATCTCTTCGCCATTTTCCAAAATCAAAGAATGGTCATCGGTAACATCAACAATTCCCGTGTGAGTAACAATTCGCATCATTTTTTTATGAGGGGCAAGAACATGTCGAATTACGCGATGAAGACGAGTCCACCCTTTTTCCGACCACGTTTCCACGCCACACATCATTTCGCAAACCTGCTTGGTTTTTTTTCCGTCTTCTTTGCAATATGTCCATTTATTAGAGTTTACGTTTACTCCGTATTTTTCTGCAAGCGCTTCTATCGTACAAACATCGATAACACCGCAAAACCGAACGTATACTGGAGTATATGCTGCCACACTGTCCCCATATACATGCTCCGCTCTCGTATTTACGACACCATAACTCGTGTGGCATTCAGAGTTTCCGTATGTTTCCTCCACTACACGCTTGGCATAAAGTAACAATTTTCTTCCGGTAGCAGTCGTCGATGCGGCAACGTCAATCTCATAAAATGAACTTGTTTTAGCTCCGCATTGACCATACAGCGAATTTGCCGTCACTTTATAACCCAGCTGTCGCTTATCCAAGACATTCTTCATAAAATCGTCCGTCTGCTTGGGAATCAGTTTGCGCGTGGCGCTTCTAGCAGCCAGCAGTTCCTCTAAGATGGAAGGCATGATTGCTTTTTCACAGGTGCTGCTACTGCTATTACCGTCTCCACCACTCATTAGCGGTTGCGCAAATCGACACACTTTTTTCCCATCCACAGTTTTGATCGCCTTACCCCTCGCGTTCTTTTTCCATACATACGTGTCATATTCCACATCCACGTATTCATATCCCGGCAAATTATCGTAAACAAATTCACCCACTTCATTCGTTTCACCCGTCGACCTCACCATGACCCCATTCAAATCATACTCTTTCGTCCACACCTTGCTGTCGTGTGACAAATTCTCGCTAATCATCGACGATGGATACAGCGACGAATAGTCAACACAAGCCACTGGATTATCCAAATACAAATTGCATTTCGGAGGCAGCACTATCGCGCCATCATAACTCTCATTGCCAAATCTTCGATCCAATACCGGAATAAGTGTATTTTTTTCGCTACACTTTTTGGCAATAAAGCTTGTGAGTTTAATTCCCTGTCCTCTAAACACGAGAAAGCTGATGGGTACGCTGCAAATATTTGCCATTTCAACAAATCCGGTTAGCACGTCGATTTTGCGCATCAAATGATGAACTAGGTTACAATCTTGAATACAGTATTTTGCAATGATTGCGCGCTGCGACGGACCTTCATTTGTCATTCTAAAAATGTCTTGCGGCGTTACATCGTCCTTAGAAAGCCCCCAGCGCACTTTTTTTTCCATATTGGGCATCTCTGTTCCCACGATTTCAAATGTTTTATTTTCAACATCAAGGCGAATAATCTTGAATTTTTCTCCGCCCTTGTATAATTCCGTTGAATTGCTTGTTTCCTCAAAATTAATATAGCTTCCCACATCTAGTCCCATGACATTTCCCGTTTGAACCATTGTAACTTGGTCGCCCAATTCATTTGTGCAATGTTGAATACTTTTCACACCATCGCCTATAAAATATCCGGAAACATAGTCGAGCTTATAAGACGTCATATTGTAATCTCGGCGCAGATAATTGTACATGTCAATTTGAACCCGTCCAATCATTTTAATGTACTGCAAGTTGTGTTGTCCGCTTGCAATTACAATGCTGCTTTCTTCAATCGCCAGTTTATGCGTGTTGGGATCCACTTGTCCGCAAACATGATTATTGTTTCTCGACAGCTTTAAAAACTCTTCGGCGCAGCCATTTTCTAGAGCGCGATGAAACATGAAATTATAATCAAAACCAAAAATGTTGTACCCAATAATAATATCGGGATCTTCGCGCTGTATAAGCTTCGTCCATTCTAATAACATGTCGCGCTCAGAATCACACACTTGTATTTCAGAATTAGCAACGTCATCACACGTGTCGACTGTTAAACAATGATTTAAATACGGACGCTCTTCACCCATTCTTAAAAATGTGGAACCGATAAATGTTACTTTATCTCCTTCCACTTCTGGAAACACGCTCGAAAGCGCGGTATTCAAATGTGTTATTTTCACTTCTCGACTCATTGCTGATGACTCTAACAACTTTAATACTGTAATCTCTTTATCAAGTGCTTGTTGTGCTTGTTGTGCTTGTTGTGCTTGTTGTTGTAACATTTTATTTGCACAACTTTTTGTAGTTGAAACTTCTTCGACAATATTCATTGAAATTCCATTGTCTCCATTGTCTCCATTGTCATCATTATCATCATCTTCGCCATCTTCGCCATCTTCGCCATCATTGTCATCATCATCGCCGTCGTCGCCACAATTTTTATCACAATTCTTTGCAAATTCTGCTGCATTTTTTCTTCCAATTGTTTCAAACATGACTTCAATCGTATTTGCATAATTTACACGACTTTTACCGTCTACAGTTTCATCGCTTAGATTTTTTATTTTTTCTGAAATAAATTTTGAAAATAACGACTTCAATCGTTTTTCCGAGAGTTTTTGTTTTGTGTATATTTTTTGCACATTTCCGTCAATGTACTCATTATTACACGCTTTGCCCAAAAATCCCGCATACATTATTTTTTCCACAATTTCATGTGTAATTGCGCCCTCATCATTTTGAATACAAGTGCAAACATCAACCATATTTGCTGCGAGTTTCTTATATGTTTTAATGGCAAGCGGGAAATCGCCGTGACTGCTGCTTGCTTCAATATCAAAACTGCAAATCTTATACGGAACTGGAGTTTCTTTCGCGGGCTGAGATCGAATGTCTTGCATGCTAATTACATATTCAAACATGCACGATGTTGTTTTTTTTGAAATCTCAACTTCTGTAGCACTGCTTTTTGTAAACTCGATCCACCCCGATGGGCTAATTTCGTTCATATGAAAAAATCGCAACAGCGGGGGAATGTTGGATTCGTAAATCTTTAATGACGTTCCATTATAGTTGTAGCCATCAGGATTTAAATCAAACATGTTTTCAGATGAAATATACCAGAGATTTTTTACCTTGTTCATTACTGCTAAATTTTTGAAATATAATAGGATAAAATTGTGCTGCTTTCCCCCATCAAACCCGTACAATTTTTTTCTTTTTATAAGCGCACATCTTTCTTTCATAATCATTCCATCTGAAAACCGCAACTGTTTCACCAAATGATTCACAAAATTTTTTTTGGTATACTCATTCCAATTATCAGGAACTAAAACATAAAAGAACGGCTGCATGTCTTCTACGAAAAGAGCGCACGTTTGCCCCGTTTCATTTATTCCAAAGATTTGAATTACCATTGTTTTATTATAATACGATGATCCGCTGGAAAAACCATTTTCACATTGTTGTTGTGGCTGCCCCCCTTGATGCCCTTGTTGATCAACGCTAGTTGTTGTTGTCATCTTCGGGGCGTCTTTCACATCATAAATATTAAAGTCAATAAGACGAAATGAAAAGGATGATGATGCTTCTACTCCGGCTGTCGAATCTTTTTTCTTTATTGTAATTTTTCTTTTTGCCACTGTTGCCACTGTTGTTGACATTAAAATTCTGATTCAAGTAACTTACTTCACACAATGTATAAAGTACGACGAGTACAGTATAGTTACTTGATATTTATCATTTAACTTTATACCACTTTTAAATTCAATTTTATAAAAAAGTTTTTTAAATAAGTATTAATAAGTATTACAAAAATCTTATAAATATTAAATGTAAAATAATTATATAAATATATAATGAATAACAATATATCACAATATATCACAATATATCATAATAACATGGATAAATTAAATTTAAATAAAATATTGGATAGAGAACATATATTTGAAAAAATAAAAAATATATTACAAGATATTGAAAAAACAAAATCTCAAGATCAAACAAAAAAAGGATTTTATATTTACGGGAATCCGGGTTCAGGAAAAACCGAATTTGCAATTTCAATGTTGAAAGAATTAAATTACGATGTAATTACATATGATGCCGGCGATATTCGAAACAAGTCAATTATTGAAACGATTGCAAAACACAACATGTCAAATCGAAATATCGTGTCCATGTTTGAAAAAAAAATTAAAAAAATTGTAATTGTAATGGATGAAATTGATGGAATGAATAATGGCGACAAGGGCGGTATCACATATTTAATACGATTAATCCGACCAAAAAAAACAAAAAAGCAAAAAACAGAAGAGTCGTCAATTAACCCAATTATATGCATTGGAAATTATCACATGGATAAAAAAATAAAAGAATTAATCAAGGTTTGTCACACTTTTGAATTAAAAACGCCAACAAAACCTCAAATGTTTGAAATTATTACAAAACTCATGCCAACTCTTGACGAACTGTTGATTCAAAATATAATTGATTTTATACAAGGCGATTTAAGAAAATTAACAACCATATATAATATTTACAAACAAGATGTGCAACAATCGGTCCAGTCAACCCAAACAGCCCAATCTAGCGAAGAGAATAAAAGTAAAAATATTTTAAACACCAGCGTCATTAAAATGATATTTGAACCAAAAACATATAATGAAGATAATAAACAGCTTACTAAAAAATTATTTGATTCGCATTATTCGTTTGACCAGCACAGCATATTATTAAATGAAACAGATCGCACAACGGTTGGGTTATTATGGCATGAAAATATTATTGATGTAATCTCAAAATATAAAAAAACAGATTCTATTCGATTTTACAAGATGGTTTTGAATAACATGTGTTTTGCGGATTATGTTGACCGAATCACGTTTCAAAAACAGATTTGGCAGTTTAATGAAATGAGTTCTCTCATTAAAACCTTTTACAATAATAAAATATACCACGAATACGAACCATTCAAAAAAAAATACAAGTGCAATTTAGCCGACATTCGTTTTACAAAAGTGCTTACAAAGTACAGCACGGAATATAATAATTCACTGTTTATACAAAGTTTGTGCCAACACCTTGCAATGGATCAAAAAGATATGTTTTCATATTTTTTACAACTCAGAGATAAATATAAATACAGTGAAGACCAAATCTATGAACTATTAAACAGTTATGACGTTGGGAAATTAGACGTATCGCGAATATATCGGTATTTAAACAAATATATAGGCGTAGAAGAATCAGAATTATCAGTAAAAAATACCGTTGAATATGATATTGAAAATGATAATACTAATAATACTAATAATACTAATAATAACTACAATGACGGGGGGGGTACTCTACTAAATAATTTATAGAATTTTTTATTAATTATAAAAAGTTAATTATAATTAATTTATTACTACATTCTCGTTCTTAAGAAGACGGAAGCGGACACAAACACAATTTAATCTCTCCGAGCGACGCCACATAATATTTTACAACAAGCGGCAAATCATTTTCCAGGTACATTTCAATTTGGCTGCACAAGTTTGTGCATTTAATAAAGTATCCAAGATTCTTTAGAGAGAATTCTCCCTGAATTATTTTATTTGAATTCTGTTTATGAATAAATTTCATATTGTCGTCTGATTCGACGCGCCGAACTTCTGCAGTCGCAAACTGACCAGAACAACGAAAAATGAGTTCATTCCCAACTGACTTTATTTCGATTTTTTCGGAAATGCAAGACAGATCGCGAATGATTTTCTGAAAATCAGAAGAAGGCAAATTGATTACAGATGAAAATACAACATTGGGTTCAACCAGCTCTTCGGGATCGGGTTCAATGAGGCGCAATTTTTGAGTTTTGCATTGTTTAATGTCTCCGTTTTCGAATTTAAGTCCGAGATAGGAGACAACGCCGTCATTATAATCTTTATTTTCAATATAAATTGTAAGCGTGTCATCGTTGTCAATTGAGTTAATAAGCTTGAAAAGATGAAACATGTTTACCCCAATAATTATTTTATCTTTTTTACATTCATACATTTCAAAATTTTCAGCATTAAGGTGTAAATGCGCCAACATGGTGTGCGATTTATCCATATTGATAATTCGTATCCCATCTTTTTGAAAGGTAATGTTTGTCTCAAGAAGAATATCTTTTAATGCCGTCATTAGTGTTCGAAATGGAGCAATTTGCACAGTTTTTATCGTCAAAACATTACTGGAATCAGCCATTGTATTGTATTTATTATTTGTATTTTATAATTTTCGTAATATAAATAATTATTGTATATAATCTTTAAATACTTAATGTTTTTATTATCATTATAAATTTATCAAAATAATTTTAGCAATTTTTATCATTATTAATTTTTATTTTACATAAAATATTAATCATAAAAAAATATTAATAATATCTATTCAATATATATATTATTATTATTATTAATTAAACACAGTAATGGCAAAAACAAAACGTAATAAAAATAATAAAAATAAGATGATGAAAAAGAAAGGTAAAAAAAATGCTACGAGAAAATTAAAATATATGGCATCTATGGGTGGAGTTAAAACAGGAGTTAGTGGATTTTCTGATGCTGTAGCAAGCGAAGCACCTGCACAACTAAGCCAAGAGGAGGTACCTCTAGTAAGCGAAGTACCGAATCAGTTGGCAGAAGCACAAAAAAGCGAAGCGGAAACGCCCGCGCAATTAGCAGAAGCGGAAGCGCCCGCGCAATTAGCAGAAGCCGAAGCGCCCGCGCAATTAGCAGAAGCGGAAGCGCCAGCGCAATTAGCAGAAGCGGAAGCGCCAGCGCAATTAGCAGAAGCGGAAGCGCCAGCGCAATTAGCAGAAGCGGAAGCGCCCGCGCAATTAGCAGAAGCCGAAGCGCCCGCGCAATTAGCAGAAGCGGAAGCGCCCGCGCAATTAGCAGAAGCGGAAGCGCCAGCGCAATTAGCAGAAGCCGAAGCGCCCGCGCAATTAGCAGAAGCTCCAATAAGCGAAGCCGAAGCATCAAGTGAATTAGCGGAAGCACCCGCATTAGAATCAGCAGAACAACAAGAGCAACAACAACAAGAGCAACATCAACAAGAGCAACAACAACAAGAGCAACAACAACAAGAGCAACAGCAACAAGAGCAACAACAACAAGAGCAACAACAAGAGCAACAGCAAGAACAACCAGTTATTCAAGATGTGGCAACAACTGTAAGTAAAGATGAAGAACAAATAAAAAATGAAGCCATAAAAGAATTAGAAAAAATAGGAGAAGAAACAGCACAGCTATTAAAAGAATTAAAAGAAAAAATTACACCAGAAAATCAAGAACCAGTTGTTGCTCTTGCTTCTACTGATGCTCTTGCTGCCGCTAATGCTTCTGCCGCAGGTGGTTCAAAATCTGAAAAAAAACAAAGAAAAAAAACATTTTATAGAAAATTTAATTCAAAAAAATCAATGAAGCGGAAAAATAAAACAAATAGAAACAAATAGAAATAACAAATAAATCTAAAAATTAAATACTTATTTGTTATTTTTAATAAATTTTAATCAAATCTCGAAAATATGGAAAGAAGTTGATCCATGTACGTTTTTTTATTTATTAAAAGTTTACATACACTGTCTGAAATTGCAAATGACAATTCAATTTTACAAAATTCTTTTGAAAACTGAACGCCATAATCATATAATATTATATTAATTTTTATTATATCTTCTGCGTCCAAAAATTTTTGTGAATCTCTCCCAAAATGTTTTTCCGAATAGGATGACATAATTTCAATCAGTTCATTTCTTTTTTCTACGGTCAACGCATCTTTCGGTTCAATCAAATTATCGATAATGCAATATGCGACATTTTTATGTTCTTTTTCGTATAAACCTTTAAACAAATTAAACATCGTATTTTGCATTTCTCTCCTCAAAACACCAATAATTCCAAAATCAATGAGTCCGATTCGATAATTATACATGGATTTTTTTTCTTCATTATGATCATCGTCACTGTCACCATCATCGTCATCATCATCACTGTTGCAATCTGATTCCGACTTTAGCTCCTTTATAAAGAAAATATTTCCAGGATGAATGTCTCCGTGATAAACTGCATCATAATACACACTTTTAAAATTAAACTGTGCTAATAATTTAGCATAAATATCCTTGTCTTCATGCTCAACTTCATATATTGTTTTGCCAACAATGCGCTCCATTACAATAACACCGGGCACTTGTTTGGTGATTTCAGAATAAACTTTGGGTATTTTAACATAATTCAGCCCAGGTTTGTTCCATTTTGAATAGAATAGCTCTATATTGCGAACTTCAATGTCAAACGAAAGCTGATCAAGGACGCTTTGTTTATTTTCGTTATAAATATCATATAAATTCAAATTTTTTATATTAGGAATCCGATTTGAAATCGAAATTAAATGATTCATTTGAAAGATTGAATCATGTATCCTTTTGTCAATCCCAAAACGTTTGCATTTTATAATAACGGATTCATTCGTAGGCATTCTTGTTCCTTCAAATATTAAAGAAATTGTACCAGATTTTATAGGAATAAACGGTCTTTTAATTTCAATTGAATGTTCTTGTATAAGACGCTCCAATGACTCCGCATCTATCTCCGAACTAGTGTACGGCGCATGATCCGTAAAAGTATTCAAATAATTTGTAATTTCATCTGTTATAAGTGTATGTTTTGTTGTACACACAGATTGAAAAAATTTAACATAAAACACGTTTTCTTTTGATAATTTCAAAACCATGCGTTTAATATATTCATCATACGTGTGAAAATTGCATTTATATAACAACGTCTCTTTGGCCAGTATCATAATCGTTGACAAATAAGATCCAATCATTCTGCATACATTTCGCATTTTTTATAAAATTATTTTATAAATTTACTATTAATTAAATATAAAAATACTTTTTATACGTTTACTTTTGATAAATATATTTTGTTTATATTAATATATCTATTTTGTTTTATTTAATATATTTATATTGAATTATTTATGACATTCTCTCTGTAAATACTTTTAATCTACAGAACATTTTTTTTATCATTAAAGCAACAGAATTTTCCATATAAATCGGACTTTCTTCAAATGAATCATCATCCTCATTCAAATGAAATGTAAAATCAAATTGTAATTCGTGCTCAGAAAGAAAATAAACAATGAGCTTGGAATGAGTCGTTTTAATTCGTTCGTATTTTTTTGGAATGTTGACGAGTCCCCCTGCATCTACTGCATCTACTACATCTACACTATCAAATATACAAGCATTAGAACCCGTATCGATATTCATGGTAGAGGTCGTGTGCATACATTTCGGAGAGATTCCAAAATCTTTTCCAAACGGTTTAAATAGAAGTAATGTTTCAATAATGGCATCATCCTCCTTAACAATTTTGAATGTATGAATAATATCGCGATTTAATTCATACAAAAGAGTGTACAGTTTTAATCCAACAATCGCTTTGATTGGAAAATTAGAATTATGTGCATTAAAGATGATTCTATACTTGTTTTTTTTTCCTTCATTTTCATCTTTAAGAAGTACTACATCTTCCTTATTGCACACAACTTTCGCAGTTGACGACAACGATGATGCTAGCGACCCATTCATTTTTATTTGGTTTACGTTATAATAATGTAGAGAGATTGGAGAGATAAATGAGATGAAATAATAATTAATTAATATAAGTTTTAATAAAAAAATATTATATTATACGAGTACAATTTGTTATAATTTATATTTTATCTTTATATTTTTATAATTGTATTTTATAATTTTTATAATTCTATTATGTTTCAATATCATTCAATATCATATTTACTAAAATCCTTCATAAACCGCGTAGGATGCACGTGTTCTCCCTTTGATTGTTGCGATCTTAAGAATAAATTTTTATCACCCACAATGTAAAAATTCGCCTTGCATCTCGATATGGCGGTGTAGACCAGTTTTTTTGAATTTTCATTTGTCAAACAAAAATAATGGTCACGAGAAACAATGAACACAATTGTGGACTTTTGAAGTCCTTGCATCTTATGAACGCTGCTCGCATAAAATGGCACGAATGAATCGCGAACATCTTCAACACTTAAATTGTTCTCTTCATCGGTTGAAGAAATTGATGTTGAATACTTTACCGTATACACATATTCCCAAACATCCCTTCCATTTTTTCTTGCTTTAACTCTCGACTCGTGAATTGTTCCAATGTCTCCATTCACGCGCACATTATTCTCATCCTTGTAATCATTTTCGGTTCTCATCACCAGGTCACCCTCATAAAATGCGTGTTGGTGCCCGTCTTCATATTTCTTCACAAATAGTTCTGATCCGCCTTTATTTTTTAGTTTTTGAATAACTGGATTCAAATGAAACACGCCATTTTTTCTTTGGGCGCACATGGTGTGAATGTCTGCATTCGGATCCCTACTCATCTCTTTACTATATATTTGTGTAACTGCCTTTTCAATTTCATCAGATGTTTTTGCTTCAATAAATACAGAACATTCTCCATCAAAATCGCTATAATGAACACCGCTTGACCTGTTTAATTTTTCTACGATTTCTTTCAAGTTGCCATCTTGGCGTTTAATGTTTACAAGTTTCGTCGTATTAAATAATTTAGATTTTATAATGGACTCGAATGGTATTCCGGGTCCAATTGGCGGTAGCTGATTAACATCGCCAATTAAAATGAGCGAACAGTTGAACCGTTTGCACGCTTTTAACAGCTTATAAAATAAATCCAAATCAATCATGGACGCTTCGTCGACAATTAAAATATCGGGTTCAAATTTAATTTCCTTGTCTTTTTCTTTTTCTTTTTCTTTTTCTTTTTCACTTTTATCACCTATTGCGTCCTTAGATCCTTGCATAAATGTACAATTAAGAGCTCGATGCAGTGTCGAAAATATAATTTTTTTAGTAGCATCATATACGGACGCATATTTACACGAATTTTTGAGATTTTTTTGTGCAAGTCCGGTCGGGGCCATAATTGCAATACAGGATTCGCGTTCTAGCTTATAATTCACAATGCAGTTTACAATGGTTGATTTGCCGGTACCCGGTGGACCTGTGATAATAAACAGCTCCCCTCTTTTTAAACCACATCCTCTGTGAATTGCCTCTAATTGTTCTGGTTCAAACTGGAAATCATCCTTGTCTTGCTTTTTGATGTACGCTTTAATGTGTTCTTCTATTTGTACTGTTTGTGCTGTTTGTACCGTTTCTTCGCATTCTTGGCTTGCATCAACATCATCATGATGAAACAGGTCAAGAACCGTGTCTCCAATTTTTTTTTCATGATTTATGAATTCTTGTGTCGTATAAAAGGTTTTTTGACCGAATTTAATTTCAACCAGTGTTCCAAAAAGTATTTGTTCAGCCGCTTTTCCTTCTTTTATAAATTCATTCGAAAAATCGCTTAATAGTTTTACAGAATCGTCTTCACTAATGTAGTATTTATTTTGTTTCCCGATGAAATAGTCGTATATCCACGCCGTAATACGGACACGAATATCTAGAATAATGTTCTTCTCTGTGCATATATTCATCGCATCTTTATATGATATGAATTGATTTTTAAATGTAATAAACTTGAACGGTTCTGCAAGCAATAATTCTAATGATAAAGTTTTTACTGAATTATATCTTATAAAATGAAAATAGCGATATAATTTTTTAGGTCTTATTTTGAAATTTTCCACGATTTCTTTCATCAAATCTTTAGTGTTACTTTTATCTACATTATCGGATTTATTTTTAGATATGATTTTACAGTATGCGTCACATAAATAATCAATTTCGTCTTTTTTTTCGGGTTTTTTTGCTGCTGGCTTCTTCTCTTCTTTCAGTTCTTTCGATTTTAGTTCAGGATTTCTGACAATCGCCGGTGTTTTTATTGATCCATTTGGTCCTCTAAACATGGAACGAATGTCGCTTTGAGGATAACAGTTTGGAGCCGCCATCATTTGTAATCGTTTCACAATTCGAGTTGAACTTGTTTAAAAAAATGAATAATTCTTTTTAAAATTCAATTTTTTATTTAATTATTTGCCAATTTATTTGCCAAGTCGTTCATGTAAATACAGGGCGCGCATTTGGCGTTTTGCCATACGTTTTGTTAGCGGGCGTTTAGAAAAACATTTGCGCGTTCCTTTCTTACAAACTTTGTATCCTCGCGTTTTCTGTTTTCGAAGAGTGTATGGCATTCAACTTTTACTAAAAAAAATAATAAATACTAAATCTTTTATTATACTAATATATTATTAATATTTTTGCCAAGTAGTAATTACTTATTGATTATCTCAATTATTTATTCTCTCATCGATTTTTTTCAAAAAGTCGTTGCTATACACTAAATGTCCAGTGGGTTTATAACTTGTAATGGGCTTGTATTCCTTTTTAATAATGACGTTGGCATTAGCGCCATTGACACCATTGGCACCATTTTGTCCAGTTGCAGCTCTATTTCGATTTAATAAAGCGTGATCAAGATTTCCTCCATTATCAGCGTTTGAGCTTGCACTTGAACCCGAACTGTTGGTAATTAAACGAATTCCACCGCCGCCATCCGTTCCGTCATTTTCATTATTAGCATCCTCTTTTCGATTGCCGTGTTCATCAATCGCTATTCCCGTTTTTTTCTTAAATTCGTTCCTTACATATGTGGGAATGTAGTGTCCCCAACTTATAAAAATGAGATTGGGATGAGTGTATCGCACCTGAAAGTCGTTTTCTTCCAGTTTTGCGAGAACATATGAAATGCACATTGTGCGGTCATAATTAACATATCCAAGCATTAGTTCAGGAATGACATACCAACAAAAACTGTTATTCATTTTTTGCCTGGATGTCATTTTAATTTTTTCGTGAATTCGATTCAAAATGCGATTAAATATTTGCAATTTTTGCAAGTCCTTTTCTTTTTTTTTATCATATAGTTCGTCTAAATTTATTTTTCGCACATTTTCAACATCTTCATCTTCTTCATCGCGCGAGTAAAATAAATTATCCATTTCGATTCAAATACTTTTGATTTATTATATTGTTATATTTTTATTCACAGATAAAAATATATTAGAAAAATCCTATTAGTTACACTATTATACAATTATTATTATATTTATTTATTATTATATTTATATTTATTATTATATTTATATTTATTAAAATTTTTAAATCATGACAATAAAACACCTGGTTATAAGTGGTGGAGGTCCCACTGGATTGTTATCATACGGTGCAGCAAAATATCTCGAACAGCAAAAGTTTTGGTCAATTGATAATATTGAATCCATTTACGGAACATCCATCGGTGCGCTATTTGGAGTCATTCTCTCGTTGAAGCACGACTGGGATACAATTGACGAATATATTATAAAGTGTCCATGGGATGCGCTTTTTCAAAAGAATGCAACATTCAATGACGTTTTGCATATTTATACCAATAAAGGATTCATGTCGAATGATTTTTTTGACATTATTATGAAACCTTTACTCTTGGCAAAAGATTTGTCGTTGGATGTGACAATGAAGGAACTGTACGATTTCAATAAAAAAGAAATTCATGTGATGACTGTCGAACTAAATAAATTCGAATTAATAAATGTCAGTTATAAAACACACCCATCGCTAAAAGTAATGGATGCAATAAAAATGAGCTGCGCGTTTCCAATCATTTTTTCTCCTAAAATCGTATCAGGATTTTCTGAAACAGCAAAGGCAACAGCAATAGTGCAAACCACTGAAATTAATGAAAATGATGAAGGTAAAGAAAAAGGTAAAGAAAAAGGTAAAGAAAAAGGTAAAGAAAAAGGTAAAGAAAAAGGTAAAGATGAAGATAAAGATGAAGATAAAGAAAAAGATGAAGATAAAGATGAAGATAAAGATGAAGATAAAGATGAAGATAAAGATAAAGATAAAGATGAAGATAAAGATGAAGATAAAGATAAAGATAAAGAAAAAGATAAAGAAAAAGAAGTAGATAAACGGGTTTACTGTTACATTGACGGAGGAGTCATGTGCAATTATCCAGTGAATGTGTGCATGGAAGACCAAAAATGCGAACTAGACGAAATTCTCGGATTTAGAAACATTTGGGAAAAATATAATGAAACAATTGACGACGATTCGTCGCTACTCGATTTTTTGAAAATTTGCGTTAAACAAATGATACGAAAAATAGAAAATGAAAATTCATATATTAAAATAAAAAACGAAGTATCGTGTGTTAGCGAAACAACTGATTACACGAGCTGGTTTGACTTGTGCTCTGACGAATCAAAACGCATACACTATATTCATAGGGGTATGACATACGGCGAAGTATTTCTACGACTCATTACAAAAATATAAACATAGTAAAATTATATTAAATTCATTTATCACTTTATCATTTTTTTATATATTTTAGAATGAACGTTTGGGTCAAATAAATTTTTTAAAAGTTTACCATTTGTAATTATATTTTTTTGTTCAGTTTCCGGTAAATGAATAAATTTATTTATTTTTCTACAACATTCTTTCACTGATGAAAATGTAAATCCATTTACACCGTCTTTATATATAAAAGGTGTTTCAAGAGATAGAGCTGTAAAAACCGGTAATCCACACAATGACGCTTCTATAGGAGATTTACCCAACGTTTCCGTAGTTGAAGCAAATACAAATACTGCATTTTTATTTACATACTTTTTATATTCATTATAAAGTGCATCTTGGTGTATATTCCCATATAAATGAATGTTATCAATATTTTCATATTTATTTATATCGGGGCCATTGCCATACATTGTCAACTTGGCTTTACCATACTTTTTATTATATTTATATAATATTTTAATAAGAGTGTCGATATTTTTTTGACTACAACTAATTCTACCTGTATAAATCATATTTATTTCTTCTTGTTTATTATAATTATAATTTATTATGGGATAATCTAAAAAATTACTATTCATATCATACCAAACGAACTTCTTATTGTTGGGTAAATATTCTTCAATAATAGAATCAGATGAAAATCCTGATAATAAAATTAATTTTGGTTTTAATCTATAGAAAAATTTCGAATTCATAGCATACGCTATTTTTTCAAAAAAGTTGCTTATCAACTCACAACTCGTATGATAACCCAAAAATAAAGTAACGTCATTTGGCAACATAATTAAATTGAATGTAGAATATTCTAACAACGTAACAACAATAGATTTATTTGGTATAATTTTTGAAATGTTAATAAAAATAGGAATATATATTTCTGGATAATATATATATTTTACAAATGGTATATATTTCACATTAAGGTTGTCCGGATAAGTAATATTTTTTAATTTTCTAGTTACAAGTGTTACATCTTTTTTATTATTTAATAACCATGATACAAAATTCTTATATCGTAAGAATATTCCATTATTTACGTTATCGTTATAAATATTGTCTAGAATGAAATAAATCATCTAATATTGTGTATAATATTATAATTAAAACTATTTTTAATTATTTTAAATTGTTTGAATATTAATATATTATAATATTAAGGTAATTTTTTTAATTAAAATTATAAAATATGAAAATAAAACATAACATAACAAGAAAAATAAAAAAGAAAAATAACAAGAACAATAACAAGAATAAGAATAATATTAGTATTGTAAATAGTGACAATGACGATTATGACAACGATAATGAAAATATCGGAAATATCAAAAAAATTGTAATAAAAGATGATGTGGGTTGCATCACCGTAAATAATTCATTTGAAGATAATTTCAAAAACTTTTTTAAAAATAGAAAATCCAAATTTATACAAAGAAACAAGAAATATCATACAATTGGGAAAGAGCTTATTACCGCATTTGGCAATCCAATTGCACCAAAATCGGTTAATTTGAAAGATGACTTTTACACGTATGTCAATTACGAGTGGTTGCATAAAATGAAAAATAAAAAGGTAAAAAATTATTATACTCGAATTGATAGTTTTCGGATGCTCCAGGAGAAAGTTTACTACCAACTTATTGATCTAGTGAAGGTGTACATTTCCGAACATTCTACGCACAAATCGACAATGATTCGCAACGTGTACGAATCTTTTTTACATTTAGACGAACTGAGTTGTGAAAGACACTGGAAAACAATTCAAAAGGAACTAGATGATATTTTTGAAAATAAATCATGTACGGACCTTTTAATATATATGAATCGAAATGAAATTGTATCTGGATTTTGCCCAATATCATTCACCATGCTGACAGACGAAAAAGATTCTCAAATTAATCGGTGTCATATTAATGCGCCATTTTTGTCTTATTATAGTGATGAACTGTATGATAATGAGAATGAGGGCGACAAGGGCGACAAAGAATACAAAGGAGACGACGCGGAAGAAGAATATAAAAAAAAATTCAACCAGCGATTCAAAACATTTGTTTCGGCTGCGTTTGCGCTTGCGTTTGGGAAAGACAACGGGTTTACCCCTGAAGATGTTTTGGATGTTGAAAAACAAATGCTGGATGCAATGAATTCATACGATCCAAAAATAAAAGAAGCCGATGACGGATACAATGTCGTTACTGCTACAGAAGCGGTCGAAAAATACAAGTTGAATTGGGATGAATTTACAAAAGGATTAGGATTTAAAACAACTCCGTCATTTTTCATAACAGATAATTTAACGTACTTATCTAAAATTACGGGAATTCTTCGCGAAAATTGGAATTCTAAAAAATGGAAAACTTATTTTTATTATTGTTATTTTAAACAGCTGATGCAATTTCACCGGGCGTGGCGAGTTGTGTATTTTAACTATTTTGGAAAATTTGTGAAAGGGCAATCAAAAATGTGGCCCCAAGAAATATTCCCCATTTTTGGTCTTTCATACTGTTTCAATGAGTTTTTAACTCAGCAGTACATTACAAAGTATGCAAACGGGGCCTACATAAAATGGGCAAGTAATTTGGCGTACGACTTAAAAACGGTCTTTATGCGAATTATAGAGAGAAATAAATGGATGAGTCCTAAAACAAAAAAGTATGCACTATTGAAATTAAAACACATACGCGTCGACATGGCGCACCCGCCTTACTTGGTTCCCGATCCCGATCTTATATATTCTAGGTCCGACCCATTCGGAAACATACTTGCGTGCAATGCGTGGCGATTAAAGACATTGATTGAAACAGAAGGAAAACACTACATTGACTTGCCAATGGTGGATTGGAGCACATATTTCAGCTTGGCGGGAAACCAAGCATACATTGTCAACGCTTTTTATGATCCCACGAAAAATAATATTTATTTGCCGCTCGCTTACTTGCAAAAGCCGTTTCTAGATGGTGACGAAAGAGGAATTGAATATAATTTGGCTTACATCGGATACACGATTGGTCACGAGCTGTCGCACTCGCTTGATGACATGGGCAGCATGTACGACTACAAGGGCAATTTATTCAACTGGTGGACGCCGCACGATCACAAAATATTCGAATCCAAAGTGAAAGATGTTATTCTGCAGTACGAAACGTTTGCGGCTCGAGATGGAATAACGATGGACGGGTCTTTATCTGTTGGAGAGAATTTAGCAGACATATGCGGTTTAGCAATTATACAAGAATATTTAAGAGATTATCAATTCAAGGATGACTACATCATTCCTATAAAGAAACTTTCATTTGAAACGCTGTTCATGTACATTGCATACCAGTGGCGTTCTTATGTTTCAAAAGAGTCCATTCCAACAGAGCTTAAAATTAATCCGCATCCTTTAGACAAATATCGGGCAAATTGCCCGCTTGCACGTTTAGATTTATTTAAAAGTATATATCATATCAAAAAAGGCGATGGAATGTATTGGCACAGTGACACAATTTGGTAAATTGAATTAATTAATATTTATTTATTTATTTAATTATTTACTTGTTTTAATTATTCTATTTTTGGATTATTTAGGAATTTTTTATTGATATTTATAGTAGTTTATAAACTTTAATAAATAAAATATAGTTTAGAAACTTTAATAAATAAAATATAGTTTAGAAACTTTAATAAATAAAATATATTTTAGAAACTTTAATAAATAAAATATATTTTAGAAACTTTAATAAATAAAATTTTTTTCTTTAGTCATTATATAAACAAATAATAATAAAATGGCCCATCGTTCTGCTTCTGCTCGTCGTTCTGCTTCCGCCCGTCGTTCCGCCCGTCGTTCTGCTTCCGCCCGTCGTTCTGCTTCCGCCCGTCGTGCTGCTCGTCGCACCGCCCGCGCTCGTCGCTCTTAAGTTATTTATAAATTGAATCATTCGAATCACTAAATCAAAAATCAAAAATCAAAAATAGTGTAAACAAATCACATTATTTTTGATTATATTATTTATTTATTATATTTTATTTTTTAAAGTAATTTAGAAAGTAAATTATAAAGTAAATAGTAAATTATAAAAAGAGATAAATAAATTATAAAAAGAGATAAATAAATTATAAAAAGAGATAAATAAATTATAAAAAAATTTATATAAATTATTTAATCAAATCGTAAAATGGACGAGGTTAAGGGTTGCGAACATTATATTCGAAATTGTAATTTTGTTTCTCCGTGTTGTGAAAAAATATACACTTGTCGTTTTTGTCATAATGATAATGAATCGCACGAAATCAATCGTTTTGAAGTGAAAGAGATCATATGTTCAAGGTGTGACTGTAGGCAAAGTGTACGAAATAAGTGCATGGATTGTGGCATCCAGTTTGCGAAATATTTTTGCGCCATTTGTAATTTATTTGATGATCGAATTGAAAGGAATTATTATCACTGCGATCAGTGTGGAATATGCCGTGTTGCAAATAATGAAAAATATAAACATTGTAACGTTTGCAATACGTGCGTCGTGGATGCAGACAATGTTGAACACGTTTGCAGAGAGAATGTATTTCACAACGAATGCCCCATATGCTTGGAAAATTTGTTTTATTCTGTAAAACGGAGTTGTATTTTACATTGTGGTCATCCTATACATATTCACTGTCTTACGAGCTGCGTTGAAAATAATAAAATAACGTGTTCGCTCTGTCGAAAAATTATTTATTCGGGGGACAGATTAATAAAATACATTGACTACATTGATGCTCAAATTGAATTACATCCGTTTCATGAAGAGCTGTTTTACGACATTAATTGTAACGACTGTTCACATAAAGGACCGGCAAAGTACCATCCGTTTGGTATGAAGTGCGGCAGTTGTGGTGGATACAATACAATACGATAAAGTGACAGAATGACATACAGACAAGATAATCTTTGGTTCAAGGCAAAATGTAACCGTGACCAGCCGCTTGTTCAATAGTATTATAGTTGACATCGCACCCGTTGTGTGACAAAGAATATGGAAACGGTCTTGCGCACGCTGGCGTCGGTAAGTAATTATTTTTTGCAACACCGCCTGTTGTAATGTACTGGTTTTGTGTGGTATAACCTCCGACAAATTTCGTGGTTGGTTTATAGTACATGTATTTTTTTCCTCCAATGTGATAAAATTTGCCGTTGATGCATTTGCACGCTTGCGCGTCTGCAACGGTGGTATTTCCGCTCTTGTCTGCTTGAAACTTGCACGATCCCGCTTTCCAGCTTAAAGATTCAATGTATTGAGATTGTGAGTCGGTAATTCTATAACTGTTGTCATCATCTTTTACCCATGTGTTTGGATAAGCTCCGTGAAGTATCCCCATATATTTTTCGTCCAACATTCCTTTAGTGTTTTTGGTCGACAATTTTACAATGGAGGAGTCATTGGTACAACAGTTTCCCGAATTTGCAATATATTGCGGATAAGTTCCACAGCATCCGCCCCAACCCACCGGCGTGTTTCCTTTAAATGGGGTGCGCGTTACGTTGCTCACCATGCGAAATTGTCCGACTCCACCAATATTGCGAAGACACCCGTTCAATGAAAACCCGTCGTGTCCCACTCCGGAAATTGGATCAACGCGCGGATTACCGCCTCGAAATGTTTTTCTTTTTAATGTTGCGACTGACATTTTATAAAATATATATTTATTATAACTTGTATATATTTTATATTTTTTTTTATAAATGTATTTTTTTATAAATGTATTTTTTTATAAATGTATTTTTTTATAAATGTATTTTTTATTAAATAATTACTTTAATTAAATGATTAATTAATGATTCTATGAAATAATATAAACAGTAAACTTTAAAGATTAATATCACCAACAATTATGAGCAACCCAAACAATGTTAGTGCATTTGAAGAAGAAATGCGCGTAAAAAAACGAGATGGTACGATGCAACATGTTGCATTTGATAAAATTCTTAATCGTGTAAAAAATCTCGGTAAAATGGCAAATATTAGTTCGATTAATTATGCATCCCTAATTATTAAAGTGATTGATCAGCTGTACAATGGTATATCAACAACTAAAATTGATGAATTAACAGCCGAACAGTGTGCCGCTCTCTCCACTTTGAATCCCGATTACATTACACTTGCCAGCTACATTACAACTTCAAACAATCATAAAAATACGGATGATTCGTTTTATAGTGCGATGACAAAGCTGTATGAAAATAAAAATGGCCAATATATTCATTCGCCCCTGATTTCTCACGATGTCATGAAAATCGTGACGGAATATAAAGAAGTATTTGAAAGCATGATTCATTATAAGCGCGATTTTTTAATCGAATACTTTGGATTCAAAACTCTCGAATATTCTTATTTGTTAAAAATTGGCGGAAAGGTTGTTGAGCGTCCACAACACATGTGGCTGCGCGTGGCAATCGGCATTCACGGCGACGATTTAAAAAGGGTGAAGGAAACGTATGATTTAATGTCGCAGAAATATTTCACGCATGCAACGCCGACACTTTTTAATGCGGGCACGCTGCGTCCGCAACTCAGTTCCTGTTATTTGATCGCAATGGAGAATGACAGCTTGGGTGGAATTTACAACACGCTTACCGATTGCGCGCACATTTCAAAATGGGCGGGTGGAATTGGACTTCACATTCACAACATTCGCGCCAAGGGCAGTTTAATTCGCGGAACAAACGGCGCTTCAACCGGGATTGTTCCCATGTTGCGCGTTTTTAATAGCACGGCGCGCTATGTTGACCAGGGTGGGCGTCGCAATGGCAGTTTTGCAATCTATTTAGAACCGTGGCATGCAGACATTTGCGATTTCCTAGAATTAAAGAAAAATCACGGCGACGAGGAATTAAAGGCGCGAGACCTCTTTTATGCGCTTTGGATTCCAGATCTGTTTATGAAAAAAGTAAAGGCAAATGAAGATTGGTGCTTATTTTGTCCGGATGAATGTCCCGGGCTCTCGGATGTATATGGTAATGATTTCGACTCTCTTTATACTCACTACGAAAGCGAAAAAAGGGAAAAGTCAAAGATGAAAGCAAGGGATTTATGGTTTAAAATTTTAGACAGTCAAATGGAAACGGGTACGCCCTATTTACTTTATAAAGATGCGTGTAACAAAAAATCGAATCAAAAAAATGTGGGGACAATTAAAAGTTCAAATTTATGTAGTGAAATCGTTCAATATTCTGATAAAGACGAAACTGCAGTGTGCAATTTGGCAAGTGTCGCTTTGAATAAATTCGTCAATACAAGAATGAATATCCCTGATGACTCCTCCGTTAATGACTCTGTTAATAATAATAATACAATTACGGAAAAAACGATTCCTTATTATGATTTTGAATCACTTCATGCTGTTGTAAAAATTGTAACTTATAATTTGAATCGGATTATAGATGTCAATTATTACCCAACCGAAAAAACAAGAACCAGCAATTTGCGCCATCGTCCAATTGGAATCGGCGTGCAAGGTCTTGCCGATGCGTTTATATTGATGGATTATGCATTCAGCAGCCCGGAAGCCAAAGAGCTGAACAAGCACATTTTTGAAACAATGTATCATGCGGCACTGGAAGCATCAGTTGAACTTGCAAAAATGCACGGACCGTACGACTCCTTTAACGGTTCACCTGCATCTGAAGGCATTTTGCAATTTGACATGTGGGACGCACATCCTGGAAATGCGCGATACGATTGGATCGCAATGAAGGCGTCCATTATTGAGCACGGACTAAGAAATTCGCTGTTGCTTGCACCAATGCCGACTGCTAGCACTTCACAAATTTTGGGAAATAATGAAGCTTTCGAGCCAATCACGAGTAATATTTACACGCGAAGAACAATGGCGGGGGAGTTTATTGTAATAAATAAGTATTTAATGCGAGAACTTATTGATGCAGGACTTTGGAATGAACATTTAAAGAATAATATCATTGCTAATCGCGGAAGCATACAACATTTAACTAATCTGAGCGAGCACATGCGGAACAAGTATAAAACGGTTTGGGAAATACCGATGAAAGACGTTATCGACATGTCGGCTGATCGCGCGGCATTCATTTGTCAAAGTCAGAGTTTGAATTTATGGATGGAAGATCCGAGCTACGGACCGCTCACATCTATGCATTTTTATGCTTGGAGCAAAGGGCTAAAAACGGGACTCTACTATCTGCGAAGAAAACCTAAACACCAAGCGCAACAATTTACAATTGAACCGACGACTCAAAATTATTCTGCAGAACAAGGCGATAAATATAAGGAAGAAGAAAATACATTTGAACAATGCACAATGTGCTCATCATAATATTTTATTTTTTATTTTTTTTAGTATAATTTTTAGTATAATTTTATATATAATATATAAATATATATATAAAATATAATTTTCACACATGCCTTTAAACAAAAACGAAAAAAAAGAAAAAGAAAAAGAAAAAGTAACAGAAAATATCGGCAATGATGCTAATGCCAATGCGAACAAAGGATTTTTTACGAATACAATTACTGCGCTGTATAAACGCAAAGAAAATTATTCACATATTCGTACATATTTCCCAAGCAATGCATTTCCATCATATAAAATTTTATTAAAATTAATAAGTGAAATGTGGGATCATCCGGAACTAAAAGGTTTTACATTAATAAAAAAATATAATAAATTACGTTTTTATCAAAATAATGATAATCCAAAAATTATACTTGTTGGAATATATGATACAAATTTCGATTCTTTAAGTGAAGTATATACAGGAGTTTGTAATGCAGCTTTAAAAATCGACTTGAAAAAAATGAATCGATATAAAAATGATTTACAGAATTTGATTGAGTTTCAAAAAAAATATCCAACTGATAAATACTATTATATTGCAACAGGAATATCCATCGCAGGATCCATAGCTGATTTATTTTTGGAAGCGGGTTATTTAAATGAAGCAATTACATTTAATGCTGTTATTGAAGGTCGTTTTATTAGTAATCCGAATATTAAAAATTATCGTATATATTTAGATGAAGACGTATGTTATTTAAGTATGGGGAAATATGCTCCTAATACGAAAGTATATTCTCTGAATATAGAAAAACAACATTTCATAAATCCTATAAAAGAACTTAATCATTTAATTAAACTTCATACACTAAACAACGAACGAAGTGCATCTTTATCATTTTTCAAAAAAATATTAAAAAATAAAAAAATAAAAGTACACACCTGAATTCGTATTACGGATGGCGTCTTCATGCTTATAAACATTATTTGAACCGTCGATAAAGTATTTTTACAAGGTGCAATATTCCCTGAACATTCTCCGAAATTGTCTGCTTTCTCTTGATAAATCATAATTAAATGCTAATTGACAGTAACAGCGGAGACATATAAGCACATCAACTTTGGAATCGTGCGCATTATGTGGTTCAATGTGAAACAAGTGGTTGTGTAATTCTAACAATGTTGGATATTTGTAGTACGTTGAGCCATTTTTTCGCAATCTTGCTATTTTACATACATCAATTGAATTCTGCATTGTGCAGTATTCTTTACCAAAACGCAATTGCACAATCGAGTCATCATTGCAATCAAATCCCTTGTTCCGAATCGTTTCAACAATAAGAAGTCGTTTATCAAAAGACAAATTATGCCCAATGCAGCAGTCGGATGTATTCAGTGCATTTTTAAATGCAAGCAGCGCGTCACTGATTGGTATTCCGCGTGTTTCAATGATTTCTCTTGTAATTCCGTGTATTTCAACACTTTTAGGAGTTAGATCAACACCATTTCTAATTTTTATAATTTCATCATATTCTTGAACCACTTCCTTTTTTTCAGTGTCGAAAACCATAAAACTAAGTTGAACAATGTAAGGCCACTTGTCCGTTTCATAAATTGAAATGTTCCTTTCGGGCAATCCGGTTGTCTCCGTGTCAAAACAAATTATCAACATGATTGATCTTATAGGTTCTTTCTTGGTTTGGTTTATAATCACGTATATACCTGGATGTGTTTTCAATTTTATAATAAATTAATTTATTAATAATAAATTAATTTATTAATAATAAATTAATTTATTAATAATAAATTAATAATAAATTAATTTATTATTATTAATAATATATAAATAAAATAATAAAATAAATTAATTAAAATAATAAAATAAAATAAAATAATAAAATAATTAATTATTTTTTCCAAATAGATATATATTTACATATAATATAAAATATAAAGCAACAATGATGAAAATAAATGGTGTTCATATTTTTATAATATTAATGCTGGCTTTAATGTGTTCTTCATGTTTAGGGGGTTTTATGCGCGAAGGTTATGAAAATGATGATGGTGCAATGAACGCCGACCCCGAAGATAATTCGAAAAACAAAAATCAACATTTTTCAAGTTATGACGACATGTATAAAAATTTAGATGAAGAAACCGTTGATTATTCAAATACCCAACTTGCAAAAAATAAAAAAATAGGACCGCATAAGAGTAAAGATAATTATGATAATGCTAATGATGACGCAAATGATGATAATAATATCAATAGTTACGGCAATGTAAACAAGTATCCAAATGTTGAAAATGATAATATGTTAATGGCGGGAAAAGGAAAAAATAATAAAAATAATAAAAATAACAGTATAACGCGTTCCCAAATTCCGCCAGGAAGTGAAGATTCGTATATTTTAAAATCTGAGATTGTTCCGCCTGTGTGTCCTGCATGTCCTGCTGTAACCACGTGTCCGAGCACAAAAGAAAAATGCCCACCTTGTCCGCCGTGCGCGAGATGCCCAGAACCAGCATTCGAGTGCAAAAAAGTTCCCAACTATTCTGGACAAAACGATTCATACTTGCCACAACCCATAATGTCCGACTTTAGTCAATTCGGATTATAAACGATAAATGAATTCTTCATGCATTAATAATAATGAAATTATTGTATTTATTATTATTATTTATTATTATTTATTATTATTTATTATAATGTTAATATAAGGGAACAAATAAAATTATAATAAAATATGAAAAGAACTAAAAAATCAACTAAAAATAAAACAAAAATATTGAGGAAAAGGAATCGTAAACGGTCATCACATCAACAACAACAACAGCAGCAACAGCAGCAACAGCAGCAACATATCGTTCAAGTGAATAATGGTTCAATGTATGAATTAAATGGATGGAAATGTATTACAATAAAAGGCGCACCTTTTGCGCGCGGATATGCGCACGGACAGTTATTGAAAGCAGAAATAGAAGAAGTGCGTGCCATGTTGAACTACAGTTTATACGAAGATTTCGGAAGACCAATTGAAGTATTTATGGAAATGTCAAACGATTTTTTCAAGCCGCAAATAAAAACAAACTTTCAAGAACTTTATGAAGAACTTGAAGGTATTGCGAAAGGGTCGCACCAACCCATTGACTTTATTGTCATGTGGAATTGTTTTGTAAGCTTGGATTATTTGTACGCATCTCTTTCGCAAGTATTAGAAGCGCGCAACGATAAAGCGTTGAATGAAAAATATGAAAAATTAATGGATATTAACGTTGAAGGATTAAAAACGTGGTCATACGGTTCGTCTCAACTTTCAAAAATAAGCGGCGAAGGAGGAGGAGCAGGGGGATCAACAGGAGGAGCAGGAGGAAGAGGAACCACGGGAGCAAAACACATGGAACAAATAAAAATGTCAATTAGAGGAAATCTAAAAAGTGGCGGTGCCGATGACCGTTGTTCTGCTTTTATAGCAGTCGGTTCTTACACAAAAGATGGCAAAATTGTTTGTGCTCACAATACTTTTGATAATTTTATTGATGGACAATATTTCAATGTCGTAATTACCATTATACCGTCAAAAGGACATCGCATGATGTTTCAAACCGCCCCAGGTTATATTTTTAGCGGCACCGATTTTTTCACTTGCAGCAGCGGCATTTTTGGAACTGAAACAACTCTCGGAGGATTCAACGCATACGTAAACAAAGATCCAATTTGCTGCAGAATTCGACAGGCCATGCAGTACGGAAACACGCTGGACGACTATGTCGCATATTTAACAAAAAACAATTCCGGAGATTATGCTTCCACGTGGTATTTTGGAGACACAAATACCAATGAAATTATGAGAATCGAATTGGGTTTGAAATATACGCCCGTGTCAAAAACCAAAAATGGATACTTTATTGGCTTCAATGCGGCATATGATCCGCGCATAAGAAATTTAGAAAGTTCCAACAGCGGGTACGACGACATTCGACGACATCAGGGCGCGCGCCGCGTCCGTTTAGAGCAGCTCATGCGCAAGCACAAGGGCGAAATTGATGAAAATGTAGCAAAACAAATTATATCCGATCATTATGACGTGTATTTAAACAAGGTAAATTTATGCTCGCGCACCGTATGTTCACATTATGAACTGGATGACCGCGCATTCATGTCGCAAGCCGATCGTCCGAAACCGTTTGCACCGCGAGGAGCCGTTGACGGCAAAGTGATAAGTAGCAATTTAGCACGCGAAATGAAATTCATGGGGATTTGGGGGTCATCATGTGGAACGCCGTTTTATAAAGATGTATTTTGCGAACGCAACTTGCAGTGGGAGCCACTGAAACCATATTTGCACGACCGAGTATCTCAGCCGTGGACCACGTTTTCTGCATTGCAACAAACACTGTCATCGTCCTATACAAGGAAAAATAAAAATCAAATAAATAATAAATAATAAATAATAAAACAATTGTAAGATGATATTTATTTATTTATTTATTTATTTAGGAACTTGAACCAATTATCAAGATTATCAAGATTAAATGAATCCATTTTTAAATGATGTTAAATATATATATATGTTTATTTAACATTATAATATTAATAATATTATAATATTATATAAAAATTATAATATTATATTTTATTTAATAATATTTAATACTTTATTAATATAATATAAAATGTCTTTTAGTTTTCCATCATTTTCTTCATCATCGAATGCCGATGATGGTTATTTTTCTAATTCGTCATCATCGGCGGCATCAGGACCGTCATCCGGGCAGTCATCTTCTTATTTTTCAAAATTAACGTCTTCATTCGGATCATCTGATGTATCTGGAAGCAAAGATTTCTTGGAATCAAATACGCTCATCGCAAAAACCGCTTTTTTATTACTGGTGATTATTCTCTTTTTTGTTCTTTTGCGCATTTGCATTTCTCTCTTGTCGTGGTTGCTAGCTCCCAGCCAAAATATGACGCTGGTAAACGGGATGGCGGATGCCACGCTGCCAATTATAATCAGCCAGGACCCGTCCTCTCAAGCTTCCATGCCAATTATTCGATCTGTCAATCAAACCGATGGAATTGAATTCACTTGGTCCATTTGGATGTTTATTAAACCGGTTGCGACTTCTTCAACAGACATGTCGCACGTTTTTAGCAAGGGTCTTTATAACTCGGGCTCGATCGGCGCATGTTACAATAAATCCGCATCTTCAAATAATGCACCCGGTCTTTATTTGAGTGGCGCAAATACCCTTGAAGTTCTAATGGATACCACAACCACACCCGCGTGCAATACCGCTTCAAATGCACCCATTACAATTGACAACATGCCAATTAATAAATGGTTCAATGTTGTCATTCGTCTCACAAATAATGTCATGGATGTTTACATCAATGGGCGCTTGACTCAAAGAAAAACATTTACTGACGGAGTTCCTAATCAAAATTATGATGATGTTTATATTTGCCAAAACGGCGGATTCAATGGCTACATTGCCGATTTGAAATACTATAATTCGGCGGTTGGAACGTCGGAAATAAATTCGATTGTTTCAAGCGGGCCCAATACCAGCATCAACACATCAAACTTGAAGAATAATGTGCCGCCATACTTGTCGGGAAATTGGTATGATAACAATGTTCGTTTTGAAGTTGAAGAAAAATAAAATAATTATTAAAAGGGCAAATAACTGCCAGCGGTATCATTGATCAAGAATGTTAAATACTGATCAGGAGGGCTATTATTATTTATATTATTATTTATATCTGAACAAAAATTGGTAATGAATGAAAAATCACTAAGTTCGGGATACGCGCTATCTATGCTTTTAACACAACTTATAGAACCACCACACAGTTGATTACAAGTAGTACCCACAAGTGCATTACCCGAGCATGAGTTAGCACAATACGAATTAACCCCCCCCCCACCATCATCAATATCAAACCGGACATTATAAAATTCACCTTTTGGTAATTTATTCATTTTTTTCATTTTTTTACTATTGTATTTCACATCATTTGTTGACATATGAAAAATCACTTTTTTATTTTTAAATTCAGCATTCGTGATAACAGTAACATATTTTTTGTTATCAATTTCGATTACGGTGGTTGGTGTAAAAGATTTTGAAACGTCTGAATTTGAATTGACGATTTTAAATTGTTCAACCCAATCTTTCGCACGTAGTAAAAAAACAGTACGATCCCCGTTTATATTGTTTTTAGACCATACTTGATATTTCAAGAAATCGCTTAAACCGGCCAATTTGACTTTGTAATTATTATCACCCTTTTCCTTGATAATAACTTTTTCCGCGTTTACAACGAAATCAAAACCTCTGGACATTTTTAAAATTTATAAGAATATAATTTTAATATATGGAGAAAATTATATTTCAAAATAAAAATATAAATTAATTACTGGGTTTATAAAGAATGTAAATGTATTGGTATTCGCGCTGGCTTTTAACCAAATCGTATTGTCCAAGCATTGAAAATCCGGCATCTTTTGCGTCACTAATAATGATTTTTTGTCCCGTCATTTTTAATGATCTTATATTTTTACGCACTTTACCGCGCCGATCCTTCATTGTTTCAATTATTTTCACACCGTCATTCATTTTATTATTATTATCATTATTGTCATTGTCATTATTATTATTATTATTATTTGCATTAGCATTAGTCGTAAAATCATCAAATTCAAACTTGCTTTTATAATCAAAATTGTGAAACACAACATCCGACGTGGTAATACGTGTTTTAGCAACAGATTGCGGAGAGACGAGCGTAAATGGTTTTGCGGCCGGTACGATTGGATCAAACATGTGACGATTTACTAAATGAATGACGAGGAAGCCGCCGGGTTTTAACCAGTGGTAACAGTTGTAAAATAAAGTGCGCCGATCTTTAATATAATAAATGGCAAAATCTAGCAACAATATTGCAGTTGCGTATTCTGATGCAAAATTCATAAAATTGAGCGGGTCACCCTGCATAAATTTGCAATTCGGATACTTTTCAGACGCATAATCCACCATGGTTTGTGACTTGTCCAATCCAATCACGTTGCACCCGCTGCTTTTCTGCAGAGAAGAAGTATAGCTTCCCGTTTTAGAACCGATTTCAATAACAATGTCTTTCGAAGTAGGATGTATTTCATTTAAAATAATTCCGACTTCATAGTTATTGTACAATTGTTTGTAAAACAGTTCATCATAAATGCCAACATAAAATGGATCGTCGAATACTTCGTCATTTTGTTTTAATATAAATCGGGATTCTTGTTCAAACCCTTCAACGTTGCCCGAATTCATCTTATAAAAAAAACTTACACACCACATGATAATAATTACAACTGCTAAAAATAATACAAGTGCCGCCCAGCACGGCATGTTATATATTTTTGCCACAATTTCATCCATTAATTTTTTATTTTCAACAACGGTATTAGTGTTCATCAAAATTAAGTATTTAAATTTTTAAATAAATGAAATGAAATAATATGTTAAATATGTTATAATTATATATTATTTTATTTATAGAATAAAAACAAATTAAATTAATAATAAATATAATAAATAATAATTAATAAATAATAATTAATAAATAATAATTAATAAATAATAATTAATAAATAATAATTAATAAATCAATTAATAAATCAATTAATAAAAACGAAATACAATGTCAAAACCGGATGCAGAGATAAATGACATGCGATTAATTACAGAATTCAAAGGTACCACATTTTCAAAATATAAAAAATCTGATGTTAGAAGCGAATTGATAAAATGCATAGTTGACGGCAAGATTGAACCGGCGTGCAATTGGAGTTCCGAGTTTATTTGCGCCGGACAATTTTTAGAATTGTGGGATATTATATTGACAATGATTGGTAAACATGTTCATTTAGCAAATCCTAAACTACCTATATACATTGAAATGCGATATGACGTTTTCAAACAAATCATGTCGAGTGGGTACATTGGGAACGAACTTGCACTACGAAATAATCAAAAAATACGGAATCTGTTTGCAGAAATTATTTGCGTTTTGTGCCTTTCGAATAAAAAACATAGCTTTCAAACTGTGGACATTCGAAAAGACGAGTATGAAATAACAACGCTGTCAACAAAGCTAAAAGCGCCAACTGTTGAATATGTGAATGAAGTATTTCAAAAAGACGATCCAAAGGAGCTTTTTATTTCTTTGAACGAATTTGCATACCATATATCCGGCGATTCTAAAAATAATTTACTGGCATGTTACTGGTTGGAATGGATTCTCGAATTCAATACCGTGTGCAAAAATAAAAAGGAACCTTGTAAATGCGCGCGAAGAGCGTCAATGCCCGTGGAAGATAAATATCAAATGGATCCGGTGTGGATACTTTGGGAGATAATCATGAAACATATAAATAGCGACGATTGCAACATACCTAAAAAACCAATTGTTATAAAAATTATTACAAGTTTATTGCATTTATATTGTGTGCGTTTTACACCAGGTTCAAAGCGGAAACGGCGCTATTTATTATATTTTGCAATTTCATTAATAACTGAATCGTACGCGACCGATAAAGAAATTATTCTTCCTCAAAATAAAAATATAATTGATGTCGTAACTCAAAAAATTAACTCGGTATACAAACAAATTAAAAAAAACGAAGTTGCTCCCGCAACAGATTATTTAATGCACAATGTGAATCGAAGCGATTTAGACAAAACAATCGAGAAAATAGAAAAACTTAATAATTTGCAATTTATTTCAAAGAAATAAATGAATTAATAAAATGAATTAATAAAATGAATTAATAAAATGAATTAATAAAATGAATTAATAAAATGAATTAATAAAATGAATTAATAAAATGAATTAATAAAA